>ENA-UOOA01000039-UOOA01000039.1-human-gut-metagenome-genome-assembly--contig:-P61old-NODE-39-length-271194-cov-15.681090_pt1 | contig 271194 bp, 281 predicted proteins | sample MGYA00242467_ERZ724014 | MGnify/ENA metagenome assembly ERZ724014
ATTGTAAATATTTTAACCATAAAAATCTCTTTTCTGTATATATAGAATCTTATAAAATAAATAATTATGGAAAAAAATTTTGGGTATATATTAGGTTCAAATATCCGTGCAGAAAGGCTCCGACGGCATTACACACAAGACAAGCTTGCAGAAATGCTTGATATGAGTATTAATTATGTTGGCAAGCTTGAACGCGGTGTAATCATACCAAGTGCACAGGTAATTTTCAGACTCTCTAAAATTTTACGGGTAGATATAAATGATTTTTTCAAAGAAATCGAATAACAAATATTGACAAAAGAGATTTATCATATAAAATTATAAACGTAGCTTGTAATGGGGCGTCGCCAAGTGGTAAGGCACCTGGTTTTGGTCCAGGCATTCGGAGGTTCGAATCCTTCCGCCCCAGATTAATAGGATAAAAGCCCTTTTGATGAATAAATCAAAGGGCTTTCTTATGTCATAGCTTAGGTTTTGTGTATTTTAATACCAAGTTTGTTTTCTATATTATATTAATGTATTTTTACGTTTAGTTTGAGAAAACAACCAGTTTGAGAATTTTTCTCAAAAGGCTTGATTTTATTGGATTTTGAACTCGGAAAAATCGTGAATAATAAATTCTCAAACCGGACTAAAACGGACTTTTTTTACCAGTTTGAGAAATTCGGGCAACGTTTTAAATCTGTCTGCATACGCGCCAAGTTTAATATTGGAAAAGCAATCAGTCTGACAAGATATATCAACCGCACTTGAGGTTATGAAATTATGATGTCAGAAAATACTCAATGTATCGCAAGCGCTTTAAGAAATGCTGTTTTAACCTCGGCAAATTCCTAAATTTTACAAAAGATACAGCCTTTTTATTTTAATTTTGTTGCAGCTTTGATACTATCTCTGACCATTTGAGCACCCTCAAAGTAAGCTTTCTTTGTAAGGCTGTCTATTTTCAATGAGTCCATCATTTTATTGTATTCTTTCATCCACTTTGCAGTAGAATTGTTCATTTCCCCATGAGTAATAGCATTATTTATTCTATTGAATCTGTTAATATCCTTGTTTGCAATTTCTGATGAATACTGTTTTATTTGTTTTTGTGTATTCTCCTTTTGCTTGTACTTGCTAACCTCGAAATATAGAGTTGCGCATGAGGCAGTAAGCAGGAAGAGTGGTCCATATAAATATTTCATTTCATTTTCCTTTCAAGGAGTTTAAAACGTGTAAAGATTTTTTGACACTATCTTTGTACATTCTAACGAAAACTTTACAATTGTGCATATGTTTTCAATGGTTCCAGCGATTATTCCTAAACAGTCTGTTACAAATAATCAAACTGAGTGTTCATTTACATGTCTTATCAAAATTTATTTAAAATTGCTGTCTGATACTGTGTAACTAATATTTAATAAAATATTTTAATCCTTCAATTATTCCATTTGCACCATTTTCAACACTTAAAAATATATTACGAGATATTGATACGCAATAATCAATGAGTCTCTGAGAGGAATCAGCTAAACATATAAATTTAGAGCCATTTTTTGTAAACTTTGCCATTGGAATATCATTATCATCATTTCCAGCCATAATAATCTCTGAATTTAAGATGCCTCTCTTTTTTCTTATATAATCTATACCATCCGCTTTATCTGCGGCACATAAAAATAGTGCGGTCATAGAGCCATCAGGATGACGTCTAAGTGAATTAGATTGTAACAGTATACTTTCGTTACAAGCATCCATAATTGGTTTTGTATAATGATTTTCTCTAAACTTAACTTTAATGCCTTTTTTAGACAATATTTGGTTTAATTCATTTTTCAATCCAGCCAAATCTACATCTTGTGCCAAAAAATATTCTGCCATATTTTTTGAAGGATTCCATTCATAATATGTGATTCTTGAGTTATAAAATAAAGGGTCAGAATTCCTAATTTCACTCAAATTATTTAGAGTGGCCAACTGTTCAGGAGTATATCTGTATTTATCAGTTTGAGAGAGCTTTTTCATTATTCCGGTTATATACTCTCTATTATATTTAGATTTATTCGTTAATAATTTTTGATAGTTTAATTCTTCTAATAATTGTCCATCAATATTTTGATACAAAAATTGTCCATTATTTGCAATAAGATAGTCGGGTGCAGGAAGAACTTTGTTCGCAGATGACATTTTATCCTGAAGGTGAAAGAATTCTTTTAGCGTGCGCCCAGTTGCATAAATTATATCGGAATTTGTTTCTTTAGCTTTTTTTAAAATATAATCAAGTTGTTTTTGGTTTGCAGTTGCCAAAGTTCCATCCAAATCGAAAACAAACATTGATTTTACTTTCGTGGTTGTCAAGCCTTTAAAAGAAACCTTTTCTTTTTTGAGCATTTGTTTGTTATATGAATTTTGTACTGTTATATTTGAATTAATTTTCATAAGATACTAAGTCCTCTATAATTTTTCTAAAACTTATAAAAATATTTTTTGCTAATAAAAATCCTAAAACCATGTGTTAATTTTTCTCAAATCAAATGTTAATAAACAATTAAACTCTTGTTTGCGTATTTGCCTAATATCATTAAATCATAACCGTTGGAAGTTATGTGTGTATTCATTTATGATAAATTTCATTTTAATCTTTTATATTAACGCTATATCTTCAAAAATTTTTAATATGAAATATATTCTATTAACACAGAAAAACTTTTACTCTATTTGACAGAGTAACTATTCTTTTATAAAATATATCTATGAGATATAAAAGAAAACTTCAAAAAGAAATAATGTGTCCTTTAGAATACGGTCTTGAAATATTTGGCGGAAAATGGAAATCTAGAATTATTTGCGTTTTATATTCGCATAATACTTTAAGATATAATCAATTAAAAAAAGAATTAACTACAATCTCCGATGCGGTTTTAGCTGAAATGTTAAAAGAACTCATAAATGATGGATTGGTTGAAAGAATACAATATAATGAAATTCCACCAAGAGTCGAATATAATTTATCTGAAAAAGGTTTGTCTGTTCTTCCGATTTTACAAAGCATCTGTAATTGGTCAAAAACAAATTCGGTTGAAAAACTTGAGAAAAAATTTCCTGCCTGCAAAAGCTGTAATCAGCTAAAATAGCATACTTGTAAAATTATTAGTAACTAATAATTTTATTTATATATTTACTCTAAATAGAGGCCTTGTTAAATTTGTATTGTAGTAAAAACAAAGGAGGAAAATATGGAAGCAAAGGCTTATTTAGAAATTACTATGTGGATTAAGAATGAAAACAGATCTGCAGCCGCTAAAGTTTATTCAGATTATAGAACTCCATTTTTAAATACAATTAAAGGTGCGGTTTCAAAAAATTTATTAGTAAGAGAAGAAGATGTTCAAGTTCTTCATGGATTTGATAGTGTGGAAAATGCAAAAGCATATCTTGAATCTGATATGTTCAAAAATGATGTTGTTACAGGTTTGTCACCATTATTTGATAAAGCCCCCTGCATTAAAATCTTTGAAGTTGTTGCGTAAAAGTAAATTATAAGAGCCAAGTTATAATGATTATACTAACTATGGCTCTTATTAGTTAATAAATAGATATTAGCTCCATTTTTAAAGATTTAATTAATAAGCATTTAAATTTTTATAGAAATATTCTTTAGGTTTCCTAAAATTCTTTAAGTGAGTGTATATTTTATACTTACTTTTTTGTAAAGAAATATTGCGTTTGATTTTTATAAATTAGAATTTGTTTTGGGCTTGTTTATTGGGCTTTATTAATGTATGTACCTTTTTAGCTGTTCCAAGTAAAATATTTGGCATTAAATCAAATTCTGTTGTATTATTAATAGATAATTACTGCAAAAATATTGGGGAGAAATATTTAGTTACATTATTTAGTAAATTGAGTTTACTGCTATGACTCAAGTTGCTTGAAATATAGTTTTATTTATAAGTCAAACGTGAATATTAAATACGATTATACATAAGATATAATTGTATTTTTTAAAAATATAAAATGAAAGGGGTGAGGAATGTCTCAAAATACTGCAGACAAAAGTCAGGTTAAAGTTTTAGTTATTGAGAGTGAAAAAGTTACAAGAATTGGTATAAAATATGCACTACGTGAAAATCCAAATATTAAAATCGCAGGTTCAACGGGAAGTGCAGAGGAAGCATTTTATCTGATAGATTATCTACAGCCGGATGTAGTGCTTATTGACATAGTTTACATGGGATTGAACGGTATTGAAACGACTTTGAAAATAAAAGAAAATCGGCCGGACGCAAAAATAATCATTTTATCACCACACAAAAGCGATGATGAAATTATCGCTTCTTTAGGTGCCGGAGCAAATGCTTTTTGCATAAAAGATATGTCTTTTGATTCTTTGTTAATGGTAATTCAAACCGTTGCAAAAGGAGCTTGCTGGATAGACCCATCAGCCGCTGCTGCTGCAAGAAAGTGTTTTCAAAAAACTCAAAATATCACAAATCTCCAACAATATAAAGCTGAAAAAGAACGCAAAAAATTAACGCCGAGAGAATTAGAAGTTTTAAGATGTATTGTGGATGGCTTGAGTAATCAGGAAATTGCAGAAAAATTATGTAAGCGTTCACACTTCAAAAGCTCATGTTTGTAACATTTTCAAGAAACTTGGTGTTGAAGACAGAGTTCTTGCAGCTGTAATTGCCATAAGAGAACACCTTATTTAATAGCATCGGGAAATAAACGCAGGTTACTTTGCAGTCAAATCAAAACTTGTTTTAATTAAATTCACCAGCAGCTCCTTCGGGGCTTTATTGACATCGATTTTTATCCAATGTTTTTTATTCATATGCCATGCCGGTGTGATAAAGCTGTACATTTCTCTAAGAACTGAGGCATCTATAGGGCTGCATTTGAGATTTACAAACAGAGTTTTCTCGAGAAAAAATACCAATGCAAACCACTTTCCGTTACTTTTGTGTCTGATTACAGCATAATCTTCGTAAGTTTTACCTTTGAAGGGATAAGTTTCAATCGCGTCTTCTGAAATTAAACAAGTTTCAATAAGTTTTTTCTTATTCATAAATTCTCGCCTCTTTACAATAGATTATAGTACGAAAAACGGGAATATGCTCCCGTTTTTGCGTGCAGAAAATATAGAAACCCGGCTAATTTATTTTTTTGAATTTATATGCTAGTGTCTTTTTATGAAAAAGAATAATTGGACTTTATTTTTACTCATTGTAGATTGTATTACTGTCTTTTTTATATTTACTGCAGGGTTAATTATATGGTTATTTCTCATTATGTGGTCTTATGAACCTGAAATGCCATATTTTAATATCAATGAGTTTATATTTGAAACGCTTGTTATCACGGCCATTTATGTTACTGCAGCAGCTGCCGGAATTAACTCAATTTTTGCATACACAAATCTTTTGAAAGATAAACCCTTAACCTGCTTCAACAAGATTTCCATATGGATTATGCGATTTATCATACCTTTAATATGGGGAGGAGTATTATACACTATTGTAATGGCATTTTTATGACATTATGATACAAAACCTCTGAACGGGAAGCAAAAAGTTTATACTATTAAAAAACGGGAGCAAAAACTCCCGTTTGTACATATAGATAAATATAGAAACTTGGCTAATTTATTTTTTTGAATTTAATGTGCTATATTTTGTTTATGAAAAAGAAAATTTGGACTATATTTCTACTTATTGCAAACTGCATTACTATCTTTTTTTTATTTACGCTAGGATTGCTTTTTTGGATAATAGAGCTTAATTTCATATATGAACCGGGATTTACGAGGTTGGAACTTATAAAATATGTGCTTTTTATCATAATTAGTGCTGCAATTTATATCGCAATCGCAACTGCCGGCATTAACTCTATTATTGCACACATAAATATTTTGACTTCCCAGCCGCTAACCCGTTTCAACAAAATTTCCATATGGATTACAAGAATAGTTATGGTCTTATTATGGGGTGGGATATTAGCATATCACTTTATCCTAGAGTTATTATTTTAATCAAATCAGGTTTGGGTATAACAATAATGCATAACACATAAAAGTTTTCTACTTTATTATTTGCCTGAACATTGTATGCCCATTCGACTTTCCAGTCAGAATCGTTTTTGTTGAAGTCATAGGTGTCAGCAATTATTGCATTAAAATTACCCTGCGAATCAAAATGAGCATTCAAAATATCTGCATGTCCAAGCGATAGGTGCAAATTAGTATCACCCGTGAAATTTATACTGCTGTTAATTTTTTGATATTGAGCAAGTTCACGGGCATTTTTTATAATAAAATTTTTAATTTCAGGACTTTGGGCAATATCTTTTGAGAGAGAACTGTCTGCTCTTAGCAGCAGCCCGCGCGCTTCTCGGACACCAATTTGGGCTTGAAGTTTATTTCTCACATAGCTTTGTAAATAAGGCGGCAAGTCAGAAACTCTGTTCACTAGAAAACCGTTTTCTTGAATATATCTTTTAGAGTATTTAAACTGATAAGCTCCAGCCATCCACAGCTCAAAAGCATCATTATATCCTTTAAATACTTTTTTAATAATCATACCTATATCAATAGCTCTTTTTTCAACCTCTGGCATACTATGCAAACCTGTACGGCGGAGGAGTTTCAGATTTTGTTTTACATTTGTTGGAAGCTTTTTTATTTCCTTAAAATACGGACTGCTCAATACTTGCGATGTTAATGCTCCTGCAGGAGCAAGCGCCAGGGCGCTATATCGTAAAACATTTTGCAATTTCTGATAGTTTTTTAACTCTGCTACGGCAGTTTTGTAATCATTATTCTGAATTGCATATTCAGCTCTGTTGATGGCGTTACGGGTTTGTGAGTTCACTTCCTTTTGTTTTGCAAAAGTTTGGCTTAATTGACTGAATTCTTCTTTATTCTTCACGTTTGAAATTTGTTTCAGGTTTTGTTCCTGCAAATCTTCAGAGGCCTGCTGAGCCTTTTTCAACTCTGTTACAACAAAGTCCATCTGAGGCTTCAACTGTATTGCAGACAAATTATTTTGAAACCCGGTTTGCCTTTCTATCTCTTCCGCTATTGAAACACCTTTTTCTGCTATTTCAGACCCGTCCATGATAATTTGTCCGATTGTTCCCAACATTTTTGAGGCAAAATTTTCGCCTTCCTCCTCGCTTTGTGGAAATACCGCCATAGACACACTGCCCTGGAGAGCTCCCTCTACGGGAGTTATTGAATAGTCCTCGTAATCGTTTGTTTCTTCTGAATAGTCCGAAGAATTCGGAACACTTCTGTAATGGCTTTTAACTTTTGTGTTGTCTTTGCGAAAATAGGATTTAACATGGATTTTTTTGCCGTTGTCTGTTGTCATTTCTGCTCCTTTCTGTAAGCTTTGTACATTTTTAGCAAAAAGAGTAAGGACAAATATTATCCTTACTCTTTAAAATTTATTTGCATTGACACTTCTATTTAATTTTATATTCAATTATACCATCGGCTCTAAAAATCCGTCAACATTCATTTATTATCTGAACCAACCGGTTCTTGAGAAGCGGCTGCCTCTGCCGGAACAGATTTTTGAACTTCGCTGGCTAAAAATTCACCTGAATTATCATTTTCAGTGGTTTTAGAGGCGGAATTTTGCATTGAAATTTCTTTTTTCAGTTCCTGCTGAAATTCCTTCCTGTATAAAAATCCAAGGTGAGAACCATTGTCCAGATAAGTTGATTTAGCACCAGTGTAGGTTTTAAGTTTTTTCAACTGCTCCGGAGTTGTTAAATAATCATTTATGGAATGATAAATTTTATAATTATCATTATTTTTCAGGTAGTCTGAGATGGAATGAAGGCTTGCAACGTATTTTAAGTCATCAACTGTTTCATACTCGGTATCTAAAAGGTACTTTTGCGCGTAATCCTGATATGTCATATTATTAATCTGGCGGTAAAGTTCTTTTTTATCAGAAATATTTTCATTTTCGATTGTGTAAACCAGGTCTGACAATTTTTGATGCATTATAAAGCCTGTAATAAGTTTCGCTTCGTATTCTGAAAAGGGAAGCCCCTGAATTTTTTCTCTGTCTTTCTCCTCCATCTGTGAAATCTGAAGAATTTTTGCCGCCGTAATGGCAACCCTGTCTTTTAAATTGTCCGGATTTTTTTCCCATTCGGCTGTTGTTTTGTCAACCTGTTCCATTGCGTAAATAAGTTCAACCGGCGGACATATAGAAATGTATTTTGTTATATTCAAAGTATTGTTTTTGTATTCTTTATCAGCGAGAAACAGCGCAGTCAAAGCACCGAAAGAAGTTCCCAGAACAACCCGCTGATTAAATTCATATTTGTGTTTATTTTGAACACTGTCAATAACTTTATGAGTCAAGGTTTTCAAATAATCTGCATCTTGAGAGGGTATTCCCGGCCGATAGTCTTCGGGCATACTTTTTGCGAATTCCCATTGAAAAGCGCTTCCTAAAATTATAACAGAATAGCCTTCATCATAAAACATTTTAGCCAGAAGAACCGAATGGCTTGAGGTTATGCCTTCTCCAATTGAAGGGAAAATTATTGCAAGGGGAGAAGTCTTCATTCCTTTCTGAAGAATATATCTGTATTTATAATTTTCACGTTCCGGATAAAGATTTACGGAAGATGTTTTAATCCTGTTACTAAAACATCTGTTCCATAAAGAAATTTCAGCCCAAATTGATTCATCAACATCGGGAAGGTCAAAAAGCGCTGTTCTCATGCTGTCGGTCACCGGATTCTGAGGTTTGTAATCAAATAGAAGCATATCAGCCATAAGTTTTGAATTTTTTGTATTATAAGCTTTTAGAATTGCACCTTCAGCACTGTCGCCGGCGTTGATAATCTCTGTTACAGAAAGTTTTTCACTGGAATCGGCTTCAACCTTGTCTGCAACATGTTTTTCGTCAATTTCAGCTTCAGTAAGTTTTTTTGTACCCAGTTCGGTTTCGGAATTCTCTTTTACAAGTTCGGGTTCTAGTTCATACAAAAGGTTATCGCCGTCAAGCTCTGTGTCATTTTCAATAAAGTCAATTGCTGTATCAAGAACTTCTTTTCTGTCGTAATTGTGGCATTTCATATAATTTTCGACACCATAGAGTTTTCGTGTTATGTCGTATGGGTCTGCATAATTCGATTCAATCATTTTCATGATTGGCTGCATATAAGAGGTTCTGTTAACCAGAAGTCCCGCTTTCACAGCTGCAAGAACAGGGGTTGCAATATAGCAGGAAGGATTAAGTGCAGCATCGCAGAGTTTGCCGGCAAGGTTACGTGGACTGGTGCCGTTTATAACAGGGCAAACTAGATATGGACCTGGTTTTATATGACATTTCGCAAAAGCTTGCTCCATATTCTCGTTTGAAGGCTGGATTTTCAAAAAACGTTTTGCAGGGTCATACATTCCGCCAAGGCCAATCGTCGTGTTTGTAAGAAATCTAACTGTTTCGTTTTTCGAGGTCTCGAAATCCTTTTGGATAAGACTGCTTACAAGTCTTGCCGGATATTCAATGTTTGTCGCAATTCCTTTTATTCTGTCCATGCCGTATTTTGGCATTATCGACGCCCAGAGAATATGAATTGGTTTTATTGCATATTTGTTTAATTTCGAATTGAAATTAAACATCTTTCGGTTGTATTTTTCAAATTTATCATTTCCTAAATATTCAAAAACATAATCAGGGCATTTGCAGTCCGGCCTGGCAATTTCTTCTGAAAAAGCCGTATTAAAAAGGTTAAGCCCACAAAAAAACACAAGCAGGCAAAAGGTTTTGGAATTGTTCTTCATAATCTCTCCTGACGCAATCAAATTTACAAATTTTATTTTACTTAGCGGCATGGAAAAATTTATTACGCAACAGGATAGTTATTGCGACAATAACTAATAAAGGAAAGAGATTTGGCGGCATTGCCTTAGCGTCCTGCAACAGCCTCAATGTAAAAAAAGCCCCCGTAATACGGAGGTTTTAAAATATACCCTTACAAATGGTGGTAATTAATAGTAAATCAATTCATAATAATAATGTAAGGCAAGCCTAACATTTTGTCAAGGGATTTTCTCTTTTTGTTACAAACAAAATTTATTTTTTTGCCCTTAAAGAATAAGTATCATCTACTTCGTAAAATTCAAAAACCAATGGGCTGCCGTCGTAATCTTTTGGTGGCGGATTATAACTTCTGACAGATGAAAGCATTTTTTTTGCGGCAGCTAAAAGAGGTTTATTAGCAGAATTTTGATATAATTTTTTCTTTTTTAAATTCCCGTGGCGGTCAAGAACAAACTCAATATCGCAAGTTCCATCTCCATCATACTTTGCAAGGCTGAATTTGGCAAGAAGAGCATTTATAAGCCCCGGTTCATAAGATTGCCACCCAACGTTAGCATCCGCAGGAACTTTGTAAGCAGGGGTATCATCCCAGATTTTGTCGATACTTGGAATGTCCTTTACAACAACTTTTTCAGTAGTATTTGGAGCTTTTTCACGCTTTTTAGGTTCCGGCCCCAAAAACAGAACAAAACAAAGTGAAAATATACAGCAGGCAGAAAAAACAATTATTGAAATAAGGTTTACCGGGAGAATCGGAGCCAGTTCAGGAGCAGCTGGGCTATTTGCCGGAGCAGCTTTCTGTGAAGGCTGCGGGGTGTCTTGAACTTCTTCAAATTCATTGTTTCCGCAATCGCAGTAGTCAACTCTTTCTTTATATAATCTTTTACATTCAGAACATTTAAACATCTGTATTTATTATACCATATTATTTTTTAATTTTCACGTTTATGATTTCTAGAAGAAAAGATTTATGCATTTCAGGTTTCATACCGGTAACCACAAAAGTTGATGCAAGTATTGCAACTATAAATACCAAAGCTGCTGTAATCAAAAAAGTTTTTTTATTCATCATTGTCTAATCCTTTCATAATCGGAATAATCCTCGGGTTTAGAATATACGGTATCATAATCCAGTATAAAACCGCCTTTAAATCTAACATTTTTTCTCCGGGTGTTCGGTGGAAAATTAAGTATGCTGTCGCCCTGCAAACGATTTAAAATACTTACCATATCAGCTTTTGCATCTGCGGCATATTTTCTGTTTGTACAGGTGTATTTCAAATTAGAGATAAGGCCGTCCTCAGAAACGTCAAAGGAGAACAATATCAAAGTTCCAACAGGCGCTTCTATTGCAGATTCGTCCATAATTCTGTTTTGAAGCTCACTTCTCCAAACATTCCAGGCTATAATCTCTTCACGCGAACCTTTAAATTTACGGTTGCCGACTTCGTCACTGTCTTTCAGCTTGACATTATTGTTTTGGTCATTTACGCCAATTTCTAAATCAGAACGCGGGATATTTTCATTTAAATTTAAGTTTTGTTCCGAATATTTTGTCTGTTGGTCAGAAAGATTGATTTCTTTGTCTTGATAAAGCATTCTGCTGTCTGAAAATTCCATCTCCAAATTTTGTTGAAGTTCTCTTGAGGAATTTTCAGAAGTATCAAGAACAGTTTCCCGAGTTCCTGCGCCCTGCGTTACGTCAAAAGACAAGGTTTTGTCATCATCGGGCTTTATGTGAATTGTCTTATCTTCTGCTTTTGCAACGGTTTTATTTGTTCTATAGAATTTGACTTTGACTTCAAAATCAGAAACTTTACGCGGTTTCGGGTTCATAAGCTGTTCTTTAATCTTAAAATTTGTATTTTCAAGCGTGACAGGCTTATGCATTGCCGGATGCAAAATCACAACCAGCACTGTAAAGAAGATATATAGAAATATTACAAATCCTTTTAACCGCTTCATTTCTCATTTCTAGTCTTTATCAAATTTTGCAATAACTTCGTCACAAGCATACATTTCAAAGAGCGTGCCGGAGAACAAGAAAGTTTCTGCAATAAGAATTGCTGTCGGAACAAGCGCGGCCAGTAAGCTTTTTACCAGTCCCATTAAGTCTCCGCCGATTTCTGACGCAAAATATGAAACGTTCATTGTGAATTCAATAAAGATAATTGAACATCCAATGCATAACCAGACAAATTTTTCTGTTTCTAATTTTCTTGTACCCTCTAAACCTAAAATGCTAACGCCATGCTGTCTGTAATCGCTGTATCCGTCTTGTTTGATAACTTGAGAGCCCTGGATTTTTTTCACTGCAGCAAACGCAATTGAAAATGCAAAAAATGCAAGCACAATCATAAATGATGCCAGAACAAGGAACACCGGAGAAAATCTTAAACCGGAAATTCTTATCCAGCCGGCAGCTTCCGGAAAGCACATTGCGAGAGTGTTTGAAACACCATAAGCCAAAAACGGCGAGGTTATAACACCAAGAAGAACTTCACCGGAGGCTTTAATCTGAAGCCCGAAAATCCGGTCTTTAATATTCTGGATTCTTGTTTTTGAAAAACTGTTAACAAATCTTTCAATCCAAAGTCTGTAAGATTTCAAAACAGATTCAAAATCCTCGCGGTATTCGTACTTGTTAAGCGTCATTGCCCATTCGCCCGAGGTATGTTTGAAATAACCGCAGCCAAGTGCCAGTGCTGTTAAAATTCCCGAGAAGAACAGTGAAACAAACACCGCAAACATAACAAAATCATTTAAATTCATATAATAAATAAGGTTAATGATATAAACCCCGAGCATAAAAATCATACCGAGAACCACCATAAAACCTTGAGAAAATTTTCCTATTCCTGAAACATTTTTGTTTTCGGCGCTTTGTAAAAACAGATAAACACCCTGTTTAAGCAAAACTGCAGCAGCAAAAACAATAATTGCAAAAATTACCCAAACTTTTATGTTAGTCGGCAGGTGAAGATAATTTGAAGATTCTTTGATGGAAAGCCCCATCAGATAGTTTGCAAGACCAAATGAACAAAGGATTGAACAGAAAGCCATTGCTACATGCAAAAAGATATTTGTTCTGGTATTTGAGGCAATTTTGTTCTTCAAATCATTAATCTGGAATGCAACCTGTTTAATAATTGCAACACGCATTGCTTCAATATCGGCCTTTTGTTTATCCAGCTTTACGCGTGTGACAGCGTTAGGGTCGTTGCCGTAAAGCGCTTTCATATCGTCTTCTGTCAAATCTTCTCTGGCAATTGTTGTAACAGTTTTTTTAACAGGTGCATTTTCCAGGATTTTTATATTGATAAATTCGTCGCTTCCGGCAAACATAATTTTACATATATTTCCAATCTCCACTTTCTTAATCGGCTTGCCTTTAAAAAGCACGCGCTCATTGTGGAAAGTGTTCATTAAAACGCATTTGTTTTCGTTTTGGTCGTACTGTAATGTTATCAGAACATCAAAATCAAGTTCGAGTTTAAAATCACAGTTAGGATTAGTTCCAATATTGATTACGTCTTTTTCATCAAATACTTTTTCAAGTTTTGAAGATGAAACAACAATTGTCATAAAATTCCCCTTATATTATTTAAAGTAATTATTATCTGCCAAGCGCATGGATAAAAAGTCTTACAGCCTTGTCAATATTTTGTTCCGGAGAAACAATCAGTTTCTTCTCTCCCAAAACAGGTGTAAGTTTTTCTTTTACCATATCAAGTTTTTCAGGATGCGCATATAAAAACATCATTGAAAGTTCCGGCATATACTGTTTTGATTCTTCAACGTTTTTAGGGAGTAAATCCCAGTTAATTTGTTTTTCAATAGCGCCTTCGTTTTCCAAATCACCCAAAACCACAATGCCCGGAATATAGCCTTCCTTCTGCATTGCAAGCGCATGGTTAAAACCTTTTTTCAAAGCAAGCCCGTATGCAGTTCCGTAATCGCTGCTGTCATATTTTGTGAAGGCATCAAGAGCTTTTGAAATACCTGAATTGTTGAACGGAGTTCCTTCATAAATCAAATATGCATCTTCGCTGACCCGCAAAATTTTGATTTGATCTTCAGGGTCAAGAAGGTTACAAATTTGTCTGAGGGTTCTTTTTTGCCCATCTAAAGCCTTTTGATTTGAAGCTGAGGAGTCTACCAAAAAAATTACTGCAGCCGGTTTAAAATCATCGACTTTTACTCTGGATAAAGCTGACCAGAGAAGTTTTCCTACTATTGATATTACAACTATCAGTATTCCTAAAATTATTAATCTTTTATTATTCATAATTCTCTCATTCTTATATACTTTTAATATAATAGTATCACACAGCGGGCTTTAAATCAATCTTTTAGAGGAAATTTACAAAAAGGGATTATTTTATTAGTTTTTTATTTGTGATAAAATTAAAATACTTAAGGAGAAGCTTATGGAAAAATTTATAGAAATTGCAGCAGTTATTTTAGGGGCTTATTTAATCGGCTCAATTCCGACAGGATATATTATCGTAAAACTTGCAACCGGACAGGATATCAGAACAATCGGCTCTGGGTCAACAGGTGCGACAAATGTTAAAAGAGTTATGGGCAAAAAATGGTTTTTCATAACTCTTCTTCTGGATGCATTTAAGGGTGCATTGCCGGTTGTACTGACAGCATTATTTGCAAAGAACTTTACTGAAATAGGGCTTTTGCCTGTTTTAGCGGCGGTTGCAGTAATCTTAGGACACAGCAAGTCTGTTTTCCTTAAATTCACAGGCGGGAAATCAGTTGCATCAGGAGTCGGAACAATTTTGGCCTTAAACTGGATGGTCGGGCTTTGCATTGCCGCAATTTGGGGGATTATAACTTACACCTCGAAATATGTTTCTTTAGGTTCAATAATTGCATTGGCAATCTCGCCGTTTCTAATGTGGGCTTTCAAAGCACCTTTGGCTTATATTGTTTATTGTGCAGTCGGCGCACTTTATATCATATATTTGCACCGCTCAAATATACAAAGGCTCCTCAAAGGTGAAGAAAATAAGGTAAGATAATGGATTTAACAACTGGTTTAATAATTTTCGGAATAGTTCTTGCGATATCATTGATTGTACGAATTTTCTTTGCAATAACGAAAATTCTTGTAACAATTTTGATAATTGCGGCGCTTGTTATCGGAGGATTTGTTTTTTGCAAGTCGAAGTTTGCTCCGCCTGCTGCGGCTTATTATGTTTCAAACAGCGGTTATGAAGCCGCATTTATCAGCCTTTAATCATTTTGCCAAAAGTTTGGCTGTTTATGACATTTAAATTTTCAGACTTTCCGGTTTGCCCGGATGATGCGGTTTTTGTTTCTTGAGGCTGATTATTTGTTTTTTTAACGTTGTAGGATTGGATTGAACGTTTACCAGTCAAGCGCTTCATAAATTGATAGTAATCTTTTTCAAAACCGGTTGCATTATTTTGTTTTTCTTCCATTGCAAGAAGTTCATCGCGCGTGTGCATTCCAATCGGAACACCGATTGATTTTCTTGTTAAAAATTCACCGATTGTCGTGTTAGTCAAAGTAATCCAGCTCATTCCCATCAAAGAACCGTTGTATTGTTTCTGGAAGGTTTTGTTAAACAGGTCAATCAAAAGAGTTTGATAGAACAATCTTGAACCTTCTTGAACAAATCTTTCTTTAAATTTAGTTTCAGCACCTTCAACATCATTACCGTTTGACTTAAGCATAACCATATTGTAGTTATCAGTCATCAAAAACCAGATTGTAGCGGCTGAAGCAGCAGTTTTTGCGAGATTTGAAAGCTCCGCGTTTGAAACGTTTGAACTTGAGTTTACGTTAAAAGCTTTGAGAGTGTTGTCCATTACAAAGTCTTCAAATTTTTTACAAATTTTCTTTTTAGCATTCTCGTCAGTCGCTTTTGAAAGAGCATCTCTGTATTTTTTAGCTTCTGCTGAAATTTTATCGAAACTTTTTGAAACAGCTTCCATATTAAGAGCATCCATAGACTTTGCAGACTGGGGAGCTTTTTTGGCAAACATTTCGACCGCCAGATTTGCAATTTTATACGGAAACTTCACAACGCTCCACATGAAACTGAAGGGGGTAATAAAGAAGTTTACAAACGGTTTAATCTTTTTATCTCTAGCGCCAAAATTAACAAGTCCTTCTAGCGCGTCTTGATAATCCTTAAACAATTTACCATTTTTATCGCCGGCTTTTTCCAACGATGCCTTAACTTTTGAAGAAACAGTTTCGTCAGCCAAAAATTCTTTGCCGAGTTTGTTTGCAGAAATCTTTGAAATTAAATCAGCATTACTTTCGCCTAAAGTTTGAAATTCTGATTTTATATTATTAAGTTCGTTAATCAAATTTTTATCGGTTTTTGCCTTAATGGCTGAAGCATAGCGGTATTTATTAGCAAGTTCCTTGTATCCTGTTTTATCAAGAACGTCGAGCACTGATTTGTAGCTTTTTTGAAGAACTTCCGTATGAACATCTTTATCGGAAGTATTCTTGATAAACTTTTCAATTACGCCGATGTCAGAAGATTTGTCTAATTCTTTGACAACTTTTTCAACCACAAGTTCACGCGAACGGATGGCGACTGCTCTATATTGTTCACCGCGGGTTTTATAACCTCGCTCGATTAGAGTTTCAGCGACTTCGTCAATCTGTTTTTGCGAAACTTTATAGTCGGAAATCTCTGTCATATCTTTGTAAAGCTTTTTGAAAGGCTTGAACACAGCTTCAAAGGCAGCGTCAACACGCGGGATTTTTCTTATACCCTTTATCGCAAATCCGGCAGCAATCACAGCAGCGCTGGCTTTTAAAACAGTGTCAAAGGAAAGAAGCGGTTTTTGAGTTTTATCCTGAGATGATTTTTCATTGCTTGCATTTGCTTTAAAGCTTGTCGGGGTTTCCGGTTTAATTTTGGCCTCCGGAGCGTTATTTTTTTCGTTAATTTTTCTTGCTTGTTCAGGAGTTAATCTTGTAATGTGCTTTCCATTTTTCAAACGCGAATACATTTCTGTTGCAAGAACTGTCAAACCGGTGTTTAACATAATTCCGCCTTTAGAATTGTTGATTAATTTTGAAAGCGCACCCATCGTAATAAGGGTTAAATATCCGCTCGTAAGGATTCTTGAAACTTCCTGCTTAAACCTTGTACGTTTTTCCTCTGTTGCGGCTTTAGGGTCATCGTCCATCATACGGGAAAGGTTGTAAGCGTCATTTGCAAGAAATATTGCCGGCGGTAAACCTGAGACAAGTCTGTTTAAAGCTCTTTCATGCTTTGTATCATAATTTCCGACCTTCGGGTCAAACGGCTTCATTGAACGCTGAAAAATCAGCCATTCCATATTTTTTTCAACTTCAGACTCAACTCTTGCCTTGTCGGCTGCTGTTAATTTATCTGTAGAAATCCCGAGTTTTTTTGCCTCCGCTTTCAAAGCATCATTCAAAGCATTCTCTTTGAAATCCAAAAGTCCTTGAAGAGCATTCATTTCATAATCTATTTTGGAACGATGTCTGATATTTTTAAACATCGGTTTTTCAAGCGTTTTTTCAGACCATTTCTGGAACGGCTTAATTTTACCCAAAAGTTCGACCGCGCCGTTAAGCATATCGCCCGGAAATCTTAAAAACGGATCTGCAGCACCTTGAGCAACAAGGTTCGGTATTGTTTTTTTATAAGTTGTAAGCTCATCGCCTTCGATATTTATAACTTTACCGGTAAATTTTGAATCCGTAACAGCGTTATAAAGCTTTCTTACCATACCGTCAAGCGGCTTGTCCATTTCGTTTAGAAATTTATTAATATCATACTTGCCGGCTTCTTTATAAAGACTAAAAAAAGAGCCTTTAAAAGCTATCTCATTTGAAGACAATTTTAAAGGACTCTTATTTAAACCTGATTCCGAGGACATGTATTCAGAAGACGGTGATAAAGGAACCGAACCTGGTATCTGTGCCCGTTTTTGGGATACCTCACCTATGTCTTTTCGCTTAGGTCGTATCGGTTGATTAAATTTTCCTACTAACATTTTTGTCCTTCCCTTTAGGTATTTTTATCCGAATTTGAAATTTTGACAAGAGCATGTATATACAATGTTTACGATAATTTACAAATCACTTCAAATGCTGGCCGGAATCAGGTTTTGGAGAATTTGCCATTGTCTTTTTAGCAGTTTTTGAGCAAAGCTTATTTATCAAGAAAATTATTCCGCCGAAAAGCACACCGCCTGAAACGCCCCAAAGAAGAGCAGTTTTACCCTGCATATTTTTAGCTGTTCTTTTGATAATATCGAACATTTCTTTCGAAACGCTTGAAGGGTCATGTTTTAATTGATGTCTTATCTGGTCAAAAGAAGCGTCAATCATAGCTTTAGCCTCTTGACGAACGTTCGCATTAATCCCATTTGCTGAAAGCAACAATGCCGCACTTGATTTTAAAGACTCTTTAGCAGCATCAAACCTGTATCCGCTGCCCGCTTTCAAATACTCACTCATCACAGCTTTCAACTCGCCAAGATTGTCTGAATATTTAATTCCGTTATAAATATCAAGCATATAATCATTATCAATAATATTTCTTTCAAGGCCTGCTAGTTCCGGGTTTTTAAGCATTGCCACAACTTGCTCCATTAAAGATGATTTCATATCTTTAAACGCAATATTTTGCGAAACTAAAGGCTTCAACTGGATATCTACAAGCTCTTCATAAGACTTTGCTTTGTCAATTGTGTCAACAAACTTGTCAAATATTTTAATCTTCTGTGCCTGAACTTTATCAGTTTTTGCAATGATTTTATCTTCGACTTTTTTAACGAATTCATCAGACGGTATTCCGTTCTTCAGCCATGGTTTTGAATCGTATCCGGCAAGCGCAAAACCCGTTCCGCCAATTACAGCCGAGCCTGCTGCCGAAAGAAAAGTTTCGTTATTGAAGATATTTTTGTTATTACTAACTGCCATAAAAACAATTCACTTTACACACTTATTTATAATAAAACATAAACAACTAAAAAATTGCCTTTTAATAAACTTTTTATAAACCTATCTTTACAATATTGCAGACAATATACTATTATACATTTTTGGTGTATAATAAATTTGCTTAAAAATGTGTGTAAAATTTAGAGGGAGAATTTAATGAATAAAAGCCAATCTGCAGGATACATAATACTTGCAATAGTTGTAGTAATTTTCACGGCATCGGTATTTCTAGGCGGGCCGACAACGGAAACTACGGAACTTTCATACTCAAACTTTTTGGAGAAACTGAACAATAACGAATTCAGCAAAATCGAAAAGGCTGACGATTATTTAATCGCAATTCCCAAAAAAGAAGAAAAAGCCTTATCTGAAGAAGAAAAAAGTCTTCAGGGCAAAAATCTGCCAAAAGCACCGCAAAGTCCGTTTTTGCAGCTGGAAAAACAGATTCCGACAAAACAATACAAAGTTTTGACGCCATATGACCCTGACATTATGAAAAAACTTGAAGCTTCTGACGCGGAAATTGCCGTCAAAAAGCCAAGCGAATCCTCACAGATTATGGGGCTTATAGGTTCATTATTCATCCCGCTTTTATTCATAATCCTTCTGATTGTAACCGCCAAAAGCATTCAGGCAGGCGGCTCTCAGGCAATGTCGTTCGGCAAAAGCAAAGCAAAGCTAATGCTTGACAGCAAAGTCAAAACAACATTCAAAGATGTTGCCGGAATTGACGAAGAGAAAAAGGAACTTGAAGAAATCGTAGATTTCCTCAAAAACGGCGACAAATACATAAAACTCGGTGCAAAAATTCCCAAAGGCGTACTTTTAATCGGCGCGCCCGGTACCGGTAAAACTTTGATGGCAAAAGCAGTTGCCGGAGAAGCCGGCGTTCCGTTTTTCTCAATCAGCGGCTCTGATTTTGTCGAAATGTTTGTCGGTGTTGGTGCAAGCCGCGTAAGAGACCTTTTTGACCAGGCGAAAAAGCATCAGCCCTGCATAATCTTCATTGATGAAATTGATGCGGTCGGACGCCAGCGCGGAGCTGGAATGGGCGGAGGACACGACGAAAGAGAACAGACGCTTAACCAGCTTCTTGTTGAAATGGACGGGTTTGACGAAAACACAAACATCATCGTAATTGCGGCAACAAACCGCCCCGACATTTTGGATAACGCACTTCTTCGCCCGGGTCGCTTTGACAGACAAATCGTTATCAACAAACCGGATATTCTTGGCCGCGAACAGATTTTGAATGTTCATGCCAAAAACAAACCGCTTGACAAAGATGTTGAACTTAAAGTTCTTGCTAAAAGAACACCGGGATTTTCAGGCGCGGATTTGCAAAACCTGCTTAACGAAGCCGCACTTCTTGCAGCACGCCACGACCAGAAATTAATTACAATGGACAATCTTGAAGAAGCAATCGATAAGGTTATGGCAGGGCCGGAAAAGAAAAGCCGCATGATTACCGATGAAGAAAAAGAAAACACAGCTTATCACGAAGTCGGACATGCTCTTTTGGCAAAACTTCTTAAAAACTGCGACCCGCTGCATAAAGTTTCAATTATTCCGCGCGGAATGGCACTCGGAATTACAATGGTTCTGCCGGAAAAAGACCATTTGACAATGAAAAAGTCACAAATTCTTGACACAATTACAATGACGCTCGGCGGGCGCGTTGCTGAAGAAATCGTCTTTGGCAAAGATTCAATCACAACCGGCGCCAGCAATGATTTGGAAAAAGTTTCGGCAATGGCTCGCAACATGGTAACGGCTTATGGTATGAGCGAAAAAATGGGCAACATGGCATACGGCAAAAACGAACAAAACATATTCCTCGGACGCGACTTCGGCATGAAAAGAGATTACTCCGATGAAATTGCTGCCGAAATCGACAAAGAAGTTAAGAAAATCGTTGATGAACGCTACGAAATTGCCCGCAAACTTTTGACAGAAAACCGTGATATGCTTGAATATATTTCAAAAAATCTGCTTGAACGCGAAACTCTTGATGAAAAAGATTTTAACGAATTGATGGAAAAAGTTAAACGTGAAAGACATTCCTGCTAAAAATTCAGATTTGGAAACCCTCATTGCGCAATGCCGCGGAGGGTTTCCGGAGAAATCTTTATACATTTTGGAACTTCCGATTTTCAATCCTGAAAACGGATTTCCTTTTTTGCGGGAAATTTTAAGCTGCTACGCAGGACTGGAAGAAATTCGCGCCGGAAGGTGCGTGGCCGCACAAAATACAGATGAAGAAGGCGCCCGCGCCCAAAATTGCTACGATTATGAAAATCTTTCACGCGCGGGCGCCTCACAAAGCCAAATCTCACGCGCCGAACTAATCAAAACCGCTCAAAAACTTTCTCCAGACATTTTAGGGCTGAAATTCAATATCAGCGCGCCAGAAGACATTCCACAAGCCATCGAAATCTTAAATGAAATTCTTGGCCAAACAAAAATCCCACTAATGCTTCGCGGGTGCGGCGATGATGAACTTGATAAACTTCTTTTGCCTGCACTTGCCGGCAGCGCGGCGCAAACCTGCATAATCGCTTCCGCAAACGAAAATACTTACAAGGAAATTATTCCGCACACAGCGCAAAAGCATTTTGTGGTCTTGCGTTCGCCGATTGACATAAATCTTGCAAAAGAAATAAACATATTGTCCTCGGATTTGGGTCAGCCGCTGGAGAAAATTCTCATTGACACTGATATTGGCGGGCTTGGCTACGGTTTTGAATACGGTTACAGCATTATCGAAAAAATCAGGCTTGAAGGCGCAAACGATAAATATTTGAACATGCCGATAATCTCATTTGCATGCGAAGAGGCACTCAAAACAAAAGAAGCAAAATCCAACGACTTTCCGCCTTCTTTCGGAAACCTTTCAACGCGCAGAATAATGTTTGAAACAGCCGCGGCAAGCGCCGTCAGAGCCGCAGGCGCAAATCTCATTGTAATTAATCATCCGCAGACGCTCAAAACAATGAAAGGACTTGACTGATGGAACTTTCGGGAATGCAGATTTTCAAATATCTTCCGGCCGCGAAAAAAGCCGAAAATTCCAACTGCAAAAAATGCGGATGCCCTACCTGCATGGCTTTTGCGCTGAAACTTGCAAAAGGCGCTGTTGAAATCGACGCTTGCGAAAATATCCCGCAAGAATTGAAAGAAATTTTTGAAAAATCACGAAAAGCCGCGCAAAAAACAATCGAAATTAACAATTTAAAAATCGGCGGCGAAAATGTTCTTTTTCGACATGAAAAAACCTTTATAAACCCGACAGCGCTTTGTGTTTTGCTGGATTGTAAGGCGCCGGACTTTGAAAACGAATTAAAGCGTGTGCAAGGTTTCAGGATAAATGTTCTAAACAATTCGCGAAAAGTTGATTTAATTATTTTGAAAAATTCATGCGGAAAAAGTTTTCCAAACACGATTTCGCTGGAGGAATTCGAAAAACTTCCGATAAAAATAATTTCGGAAGATGGATTTGCAAAAACCGCTCAGGAATTGAAGTTCATCCGCGAAAAAGCAATTAAAGAAAAGGACGAAAAATTTTCCAATCCGGTTTGCGTGCATTTTGCAAAAACAGCCGGCAATTCAAAAGAAAATTTGAACGAAATTTGTGCGCATGCGTCATTTTACATTTGCAAATACGCAAATGCGCTGATTTTTGAAGACTTTGACGAAGCGCTTTTCACAACACTTATAACTTTGCGCGAAAATATTTTCACTGACCCGCAAAAGCCTTTAAAAGTTGAGCCGAAAATTTATGAATTTAATGAAGTTGACGAAAATTCGCTGATTTTTATGACGACGAATTTTGCGCTTACGTTTTTTGCGGTTGCAAACGAATTGGAAAATCTTAAGCGTCCGTCGTACTTAATTGTCACGCCCGCTGACGGAATGAGTGTTTTAACCGCGTGGTCGGCTGAAAAATTCACCGCAAAAATGGTTGTTCAAACTTTGAAAAAATACGATTTGGCATCAAAAGTAAAAAAACGCAAAATAATTATTCCGGGGCTTTTGGCGCACATGAAGCGTGAGCTTGAAAACGAAATCCAATCGTCGGGACTTGATTTTGAAATCGTAATCGGAACGATTGACGCCTGCGACATTGTAGATTTTGTGAAGGATTTCAGGGTTTAAATTTTTTAAAGCGCGCCGCGCCTTTCGACAAACCTATTTCAAAATCATTTCAGAAAAATTTTTCAAGTCGTTCAAATTCAACATCTTTTTATCTTGTTTAAAATTTCACTGAAAATTTCTGACTCGAAATTATTTTCATTCAAAATTCCAAAACATTCATCTATGAGTTTTGCCAAATCAGCTTTTGCCTTTTCAAGCCCGTAAAGCGACACGTAAGTTAACTTTCCGGAAGCTTTGTCCTTGCCGAGAGTTTTGCCCATCTCTTCAAACGTAGAGGTTTCATCCAGAATGTCGTCCGCAATTTGGAAAGCAATTCCCAGCTTTTCGCCGAATTCCGTGAGCGCAGCAAGAGATTTGTCATCAGCGCCGCCAATTATTGCACCTGTTCTGAGCGCAAGCTTAAACAGGTCAGAAGTTTTGTGAATTTGGATATATTTCAGCAATTCTGACTTAAATTCGAAATCTTCGTCATTAGTTTCACTGCTTTCAGTGACAATTTCGCCGTATGTTGAAGGCCCGTTCAGCATTTCACTTTCAATATCCATAACCTGACCTGCAATCACGCCGTAGGCGCCAGCTGCCTGAAAATATTCCTCCATAATTTTTATCAGCTTTTCAGCCCCGAGAGGTTTTGAATTTTTCAGAATTGTCTGCGGGGCGAAAGTTAACAAAGCATCGCCTGCCAAAACCGCCATTGCTTCTCCAAAAACCTTATGATTAGTGAGTTTTCCGCGTCTGTAATCGTCATTATCCATACAGGGCAGGTCGTCATGGATTAAAGTTTGTGAATGGAGCATTTCAATCGCACAGGCTGTCGGCATTGCGTCTTCAATGCTCGCACCAAAAAGCCGTGCGCTCTCTATGCACATTACCGGCCTTAACCTTTTTCCGGGCAATAGAACCGTGTATTTCATAGATTTAAAAATCTTATGCGGATAAGTTATCCCCATATATTCATCGAGTTTTTTCTCAATAAGTTCAATTAATTCCTTCATCTTCATTTTCAATTTCCCTGATAATTTTTTGTTTTAACGTATTTCGTGCGCTTTCGCGTTTTTTGCCGCTGATTTTTGCGATTGTGCGGTTGTTTACGGTTTTCTTTGAATGTTCTGTTTTGCGGCCTTCATATTTTATGCGTTCCTTAAACTCTTTGGCCTCCTCAACGAACGCAAGATAACTGTCATACCGCGTTTCGTCGATTTGTGAAAGGTGCGCAAGAACGTTGCAGCCATCTTCATGAAAATGCAGACAATCCGCGTATTTGCAGCCGTCGCGGAATTGTGCGATTTCATCAAAAAGCAAATCCAAATCCGCCGGAAGAAGAAAATCGAATTTCACATTGCTAAAGCCCGGAGTATCGACAATTCTTGAAGTGTCGTTTAGTTTAATAATTTCAGAATGGCGTGTTGTATGAGTACCCCGCTGGGTTTTCTCACTTACGACTTTGGTGCGCAGATTAAGGTTCGGATTGATTGCGTTAATAAGACTTGACTTGCCGACGCCTGAATTTCCGCAAAGCACGCTGGTTTTGTCCTTCAAAAGCTTTTCAAATGCCTTTATTCCGCTATGTTCTGTGGCTGATGTGTAAACTATTTTGTATCCCAAAGGTTCGTAAATGTCGTGAATACGCGATTTGAGGATTTTATCAAACTTCAAATCGTTTTTATTAAAGCACAAAACCGGCGGAATTTTGTAATATTTTGCAAGCGCGATATAACGGTTTAACTGCTGAAAACTTAAATCCGGTTCTTTCAGCGCTGAAACAATTATAATTTGGTCAAGATTTGCAACGGCCGGACGGCTTATGTAATTTTTTCTGGGAATAATTTCTTCAATATAGCCGTCATTGAATTCCACAAAATCACCTACAAGAATTTTTTCTTTGCGTTTTTTTAAAACCTCGCGGGCTTTGCATTCAAAAGTTTCAACACCGGTGTCGATGTAGTAAAAGTCCGAATGAATTTTATAAATTTGACCTTCCGCCATAATGAAATTTTATCACGAAAAACCAAAACCATGCAGCATTACAAAAATGGCAAAATAATAGCCGCTTTCGCGGCTTTATCTCATTGTAAAAGGTTAGTGTGTAGGAGAAAATAAAGAAAAAGAAAATGGTTTTATAATCATGGTATGCCCTGATTGAAAGTTTATATAACATATATTTGTTATATATTTAACATATCTTAAAGATATCAATCGACCTATTTTGTCGCAGATTTTTCGTTTCAAAGCTTAATATAAAATTGCATTGCAAAAAACTTTCAAGTAAAATATTGTTATTAAAAACGGGGAAGTATAATGGAGATTACAGCAAAAAATTTAGTTAAAATATACGGTGACAGAAGTGTTGTGAACGATATTTCATTTAATATGAATAAAGGTGAAGTCGTTTGTCTTCTCGGGCCGAACGGCGCCGGAAAAACCACAACCTTCTATATGGTTGTCGGGCTTGTAAAACCGAACAGCGGACAAATCCTTCTGGATGGCAAAGATATTTCAAGCTGGCCTATGAATATTCGAGCAAAAGCCGGTATCGGATATCTTCCGCAGGAAGCCTCCATTTTTAGAAAATTATCGGTTGAAGACAACCTTAAACTCGTTCTGGAAATGAATGAAAAGCTTACTGTTGACGAGAAAAAAAGAAAACTCGAAGAACTTTTGACAGAATTCGGGGTTTTGAAATTGAGAAAGTATTCGGCAGTTTCGCTTTCCGGCGGAGAAAGAAGGCGTGTTGAAATTGCAAGAGCGCTTGCTGCAAGTCCTGATTTTATGCTTTTGGACGAACCTTTCGCCGGGATTGACCCGATTGCAATCGGCGAAATCAAAGACAACATAAGAAAAATATCAAAAGACAAAGGTTTGGGTGTGTTAATCACCGACCACAACCCGAAGGCAACACTTTCTATCACAGACCGCGCGTATGTAATTTTCGACGGCAAAATTAAAATTCAGGGAAGAAGTCAGGATGTTGCAGTTGACCCTGTTGCAAAAGAATTTTATCTTGGAAAGGATTTCGCTTTATAATGAAATTTCCGCGGATTACAATTTATGACAGATATATCTTTTCGCAGGTATTTTTTGCGACCTTTGTTGCGATTTTGCTGTTCACGGTTGTTTGGATTGCACCGGAAATGCTTCTCAACACAATTAAGCGCACTTTGGAAGGGGTTTACACTGCAAAAACAGCAGTTCTTGTGCTTACCTATGAGTTGCCGAAAATTTTAGGAAAAGCATTTCCTGTCGGATTGCTTTTAGGAACGCTTTTCACCTTTGACAAGCTCAGCAAAGACAGTGAACTTACAATTTTTCGAGCTGTCGGAATGTCCTTTTTCAGAATACTTGCGCCGGTATTTGTTTTGAGTTTAATAGTTACGGGAATTTGTTTTGTGACTTACGACAAGCTTATCCCGTATTCTTGCAGCAAACTTGATGCAATCAAGGGAATCAGGCCGGCAACTCAATATATTTACACTCAGAAAGACAAAAACGGCCATCCGACAAAAGCTGTTGTTGTATCAAGGTTTTCAATGGATGAAATGTCTAATGTAATCGTTTTGGATTTTTCAAAAAAACAGTACAATGACGTTCACCAATTGTCTGAAATCTACGTTGCGGCACATGGAAATTGCTTAAAAGACAAATGGATTTTGGATGATATTACTAAATACGAAATAAATTCTGACGGAATCTTTGAAGATATCAAAAAGCTTGACAACATGACTGTTTTGGAAGGCCAGGACGCGAAAAACGCTTACACTCTGATGACTTACAGCATTAAACGCGACAGAGACATTACAAACCATGATTTGAAAAATTACATAGAACTTCTTAAAAGCGAAAAACTCACAGAAGAATACAGGTTTATGCTGAATAAGTATTTGCAAAGGTTTTTCCATCCGTTTGTGTGTGTATTACTTGCAATTATGGGCACGCTGCTAGGTTTCAGCAAGCCGCGCGAACAAAGATTAGTCGGTTTTACTATAGCAATCGGATGTATATTTCTGTATTATATTACTCTTCCGTTTTTCGACCTGCTTGCAGAAAAAGGGATTCTGCACCCGTTGATTACGGCATTATTCCCGCCATTGGCCTTCTTTGCAGGAATTGTGGGATTTTACAAATCTAAGGATTTATAAATATGAAAAAATTTATTCTTTTGCTTTCATTATTACTTATCGGTAACTGCTCAATTGCGGCAGAACCCATTGAAATTTTGCATGACGACGGAATTTATCACATAATTCTTCATGGCGAAAAAATAAAAAAGAAGATTAAATTTGTTTCAAGCGAAGGACTGATAACAAACCGCGAAGCTCATCAAAAAACCAAGGCTAAGCTTACTGTCAATGCCGGATACTTTGACCCGGAGAATGGAAAATCTATTTCATATATAGTGGCTGACAGTATTACATCGGAAGACCCACGGTTTAATGAAAATCTCCTTAAGAACCCAATTTTAAGGAAAAATTTGGATAAAATCTTCAACCGCACAGAATTCAGGATTTTGGAATGCTACGATGATGACAAATTAAGATATGAAATTGTTCCGCACAACACCGCAGTAGATTTTAGCTGCTCAATAAAAACTTCAGCACAAGGCGGGCCGCTGATTTTGCCGGAATTAAGACTTGAAGAAGAGTTTTTTGTTGTCAAAAAAGACGGTGAAATAGTTAGAGAATCCTGTTCTGTTCTTCATAAAACAGCGCGTACAGTTATCGGGCTTAAGGATGGTGAAGCGCATATTTTAATTATTACTGATGAACATCCAATGGATTTGTATGAAGTTCAGGAATATTGCAAAAAGCTTGGACTTGAAAGGGCAATGGCTTTTGACGGCGGAAGTTCCACATCATTGAATTACAAAGATGAGATTGAAGTGATTTCAACAAAAGGCGATGCCGCTGGAAGAAGTTTAAAATCCTTCATGCAGGTTGAGTATTAATCCTAAGGGAAAATACTGTCATTCTGAGCGGCAGCGAAGAATCCCACAATTCTGCTAAAATTTTTCGGCGCTTTGTGCCTCAGAATGACATATTTAGGAAAGTTACATGTAAGTCAAAAGATAATTCCCTTAATTTAGATTTACCACCAGTAACCTGCATTCTTCTCCAATGTTTTCCTATCCAAGAGATAGTCTTTTAAACGCATTCCTCCTTTTTCCCACATTCCTCCGCAAACAGCATCAGTAACTAAAATTTGTTCATTATAAAAAAGGTTTCTTGCATAAAAAAGATCGTAACCCCACTTGTTAGGGCCTTTAACTCCATTTACATCAAAAGCGAATTCTATCGCAGATATATTGTAAAGAACGCTTCCATCAGCAAGTGTATACATTTTCGTACCTGGATTAAATATCAAACTATAAAGATTCGGACAACCAGAATTTCCTTTACCGCCTCCTTCTGTGATAACCTGCGAATCTGTCTTGTATTCAGGAAAACAATCTGCACCTTTACATGTTTGTAAAATTTTCAGTTTATCAAAAACATTATTCCAGAATAGAGAGCATTCATCTTTTTTTATCATTTCCTTAATCAAAGAATTTTGTTCAGGCTTCACCTGATAACATTGAAAAGGAACACCATTTTCATAATTTACGGTATTATAAGCATTTGACAATTCAGAGTAAAACTTTTTTATCTGAGGTTTTAAAACTGCCCTTTGATACCCGGCCATGAGCATTGGAAGAGTCATTGCAGCAACAATGCCGATTATGCCGAGGGTGATTAGTACCTCTGCCATTGTAAAGGCGGACTTTTTGAAAGGTGAAAAGTGAGAAGTAAAACGTGAAAAGGCCGTTTCGTTATTTAGTGAAGAGTGAACAGTGAGCGGTGAGCTGTTCATTTCATTTTTACTCTGTTTCTTCGCGAAGAAGTTCTTGGGGGATTTGTTTTCGAAACGATAGCGAGCCAGCGAGCTGTTTAAAGAAAATAAATCTCCCACGAACGACCTGAACCGCCCCAACAATGTAAATTTAAACAAAACCCTTACAGGAGCTGAAACCTCAACGGGCACTTTCAGAAACTTCAAATATCTGCAAAAGTGTCTACCCGCGTAGCGGCTGGGCGCCCCCCCCCCCCGGAAATTCAATCATAGTCTGCTTTTTCATACCTCTAACTCCTTATTTCTGTAAATTTTTGTTTAATACTAAAGCTATTATATACTATTATTTTTCATTACGCAAGGTAAGAAAAAGGATAATAAACCGATAAATTTTGTTAAAATAATTAAATTACAGCTTTGTTAATTTTCTCTATCATTTCGTCAAGAGTCATGCCGTATGTTTTCTGGGTTTCGGAGACGGTAATTTGGGAATTAAGTTGTCTTACCATCAATTTTGCTTCATCTTTTGAGATTCCATATCCGGCAAGCTCTTTGTATGATGCAGGCAAAGCGTCATCAGAATAAAGCTTTTCCAGTAATCCGCGAAGCTCTTCTTGCTTTTCTTTTGAAACATCATCTGTTGAAAAGCCTTGCAGATATTCAATTTCTTTCTGCCGAAGTTGTGCAGTTTCATCATTTAACTGATTTATTAGCGAAGCCGCTCTATCCTTCGGCACGCCATGTGTTTGCAGATTTTCAGATAATTCTTCAATAGTTTTGTGTGTAATTGAAGTATCAGCCGCTTTAAGTTGGTCAATCAATGAAGCAGCTTCATCTTTAGAAAGACCATGCATAATGTCATATTCAAAAGCAGCTTTTCTTATCTCCGGCGCTCTTTCACTATATTGAAAACCAAGCATATAAGTATTTGGCGAGTGATAACCGATATTTATCCAATCCTGACGGTTTTTCAAACGTGTACGTTCATCAGATTTCAAACCGGTTTCAGTTAAAAGCTTACGGATTTTTATCAAATCATCAACATGTTTGTCATAACGTTTTGCAAGGTTATCAGTTTTGTGAAACCAGGTGCCTGCAAGTTCGCGGGCAAAATTTCCATCTGTTTCGTACGCTACAAGATTACTTAAAATCGTATTTTTATAAGCGGGATTCTCTTTGGCAAAATCCAAAGCTTCTTTAGCAAATCTTTCATTATTGTCACGTTTAAATCTTCCAAGTGTAAACAAAATTTTATTTTTCACACTTTCCGGCTCAAGAGTTTTTATAAATTTTAAAAATCCCTGGAATTCGTCAAACTGTTCTTCATAACTCATGTTGTTAATGCGGTTCATACAATTCGTAAAGAAGGCCGCTTTTTGTCCTTCTGTTTTGGCATTGCCAAACTTTGAATAATCAATAAAATATTGGAGATTTTCCTGAACAACCTCGCGGGCTTTCAGCCTTTCTTCACGCGGCGGGTCAAGCGGAATAACTTTTTCTTCTACAATAATTTCAGGGCTTGGAACTCTCTTTTTAACAGGTGTTTGGCTGTTATTAACTGCGCTTGCTGCTTTTTTCGAAAAAAGTCCGGCGCGGGCTGCCAATGCCGCTGCAAGAATTCCGGCAGAAACAATTCCTGCGCCATATAAAAACTTTGTCGCATTAGTTGTTTTGGAATTATCTTTTTTATCATTTTCAGAAACGGGAGTATCGCCGCGAAATAGCGATACTCCCGTTTTATTTACATTTAAAACATTAATTTTTGAAACATTCATGGTTAACCTTTTATCTGTCAGTTTAAAAACCATAAAGAATCTTTTTTGCTAGTTAATTCTAATTTTTTACATTAATTAACTATTTGACAAAAAAGCTTGCATTTACATTTGCATAAATTCTTACAACACCGACTTCAATTGGTGTTGAAGAACCCATTGCAGCTTCAGGAGCTGCGCTGTCGTACATGTTGCTTTTAGCCATCATATTGTACATAACCCTTGTTGTTGCATTAGGGCTGCAAGTTCCATTAATTGATTTTACACCTGTAATAACCGAATCTGCGGCTTTTACAAGAGTATCAGCTTGCGCACGTGCTTTTTTAGTTGCTGAAGTTAAAAGAGCATCGCATTCGTTTTCGTATTTTGACACTGAAAAACTCATGTTGCTTACATCGGTTGCACCCAAAGAAATAGCTTTATCAATCATGTCGCCGATTTTGTTAATTGATTTTGTATGGATAACGATTGTGTTTGAAACTTCGTATTTATCAAGGTTTCTTTTACTTCCCGAGTATGTATAAATCGGATTTGCGCGGAAGTTTGAAGTTTTAACATAATCTTTGTTTTCAGGATTAATCATAGACTTCATAGCTGCATAAACTTTGTCTGAAATTTCCTTGTTTTGAGCAGTTGCTTTCTGCATTGATTTATTGTCAGTTGTAACAACAGAAATAGAAATTTCAGCAGTATCAGGAGCTAATTCTTTATTAGAAGAAGCTGTTACTGAAACATACCCTCTTTCCTCGGTAGTATTTGCTGCCGCGGTGACTGAATTAACAGTGATACCTGCAATTAAAGCGGCTGCAGCGGCCATAACCATTAACTTTTTCATAATTTCTCCTTATCTTTTTCATGCTCGGAGTTTTTCTCTCCGATATTATCAGCTTTACTGATTTCTTTTATTTCAAAGGATTTGAAGCCAACGGAAGTCTGCTTGTCAGCGGAGTTTTGCTTTTTAATCCTTGACATAAGTTCTTTTAACTCATAATCGCTGAGCTGTGAGGTGCTTTTGAATTGAACAACGCTCTGGCTGCCGCCTGTAAGATAAAATATAAGAGCCGCAATCAGCCACAATAAAATCCCCTGAAAGATGTTAATTGCCGGAAGAGAAAAGGAGGAAGCCATTGTTATATTCCACAAATACATTGCTCCTAACCCCGGGAATACCACAAATCCGGCAATTAAACAGGTTACAATGAATACTGCCAGCAGTAACCCTCTAAAACCTGAGATTTGTATAATTTTAGCATTTTTTCTCATTGGCGCACATCCTTTTTAATTTATGGAATTTAATTTCATCATTTCAAGAAATTCCTTTTCTGTCAATATTTTAACACCTAATTCACGAGCTTTATCAAATTTTGAACCGGGATTTTCACCGGCAATAACAAAAGAAGTGTTCTTTGATACTGCTGACGTTGGCTTTCCGCCCATTGATTTAATTATTTCTTCAGCTTCATCTCTCGTCATATTTGTTAACGTTCCGGTCAAAACAACTTTTTGGCCTTTCAAAATATCGCTGACACGCTCAACATCCTGAACAGGATTTACGCCGACGGCCTTGAACTCATCCATAAGCTGAAGATTTTTTTCGTTATTAAAATAGTCTCGTACTTCCATGCCTGTTTTCTGGCCAATTCCGGGAATATCAATCACGTCGTAATTATCAATATGATAAAATCTGTCGAGCGTTTTGAATTCATTTGCAAGAATTTCAGCAGTTTCTTTTCCGACATGTTTTATTGTCAAAGCTGTCAGAAAACGGCTTAAGGGCTGCGTTTTGCTGTTTTGAATTGACATATACATGTTGCTTGCTGATTTTTCTTTGTAACCGTCTATGGTTAGAAAATCTTCTTTCTTTAATTTGTATAAATCAAGCGGAGTTCTGACAAGCCCTTTTTTGAAAAGCTGTTCAATCACACCGGGGCCGATTTTATCTATATCCATAGCGTCGCTTGAAACCCAGAATTCAAGTTTTGCTTTCAAAAGCGAGGAGCATTCCGGATTTGAACAGTACAGATTAACTTCATCAGGGCGTGTTTCAAGCCTTGCTCCGCAATCCGGACAGATTTTCGGAACATTATAAACCGGACGTTTGAAATGTTCTTCATCCTGAACAACTCTGATAACTTTTGGAATAATTTCAGCGGCTTTTTTAATCACAACTTCATCGCCAATTCTGATATCAAGGCGCTTAATTTCCTCGAAATTGTGAAGGCTGGCTCGTGCAACTTTGCTTCCGGCAAGATTTACCGCAGCGAGAATTGCAACCGGCGTAATCGCACCGGTTTTGCCGACGTTAAGTTCAATATCAAGAAGTTTTGTGGTGGCTTCTTCGGGCGGGAATTTGTATGCAGTAGCCCATTTCGGAGCACGTGCCGTAAAACCGAGTTCCTCCTGATACGCAAGCTTATTAACCTTGATTACAACCCCGTCTGTGGCGTAATTTAATTCAAAACGTTTTGTTTCCCACTCTTTGCAATATTCAATAGCTTCTTCAATATTTTTGCAAAGCTTGATGTTCGGATTTATACGAAAGCCGAGTTTTTTCAAATACATCATGCTGTCGTAATGCGTTTTAGGAGGCTTTTCAAGATTTTCAAAAGTGGAATTATAAACAAAAATCGATAAATCTCTCTGTGCAGTAATCGAACTGTCAAGCTGTCTGATTGAACCCGCAGCCGCATTTCTGGGATTAGCAAAAGGTTTTTCGCCAAGTTCTACACTCTCCTCATTAAGTTTTTCAAATGAAGTTTTCGGCATATAAATTTCACCGCGGACTTCAACATCTATATCTTCGAAAATCCTTAGAGGAATTGACTTAACCGTTTTTAAATTTGTTGTGATATTTTCACCGGTAACCCCGTCGCCGCGGGTCACACCGGTGGTAAAAATACCTTTATCATAGGTTAATGCAACAGCAAGCCCGTCTATTTTTAATTCACAAACAAGTTCAACATTATCTTTGAAATTCTTTGATAATTTTTCATACCAAACCACCAAATCATCATAATTATAGGTATTATCAAGACTGTAAAGCCTGTATTTATGTTTGTATGGAAGGAATTTTTCACTGACAGAACCCACGCGCTGTGTCGGGCTGTCCGGAGTTCTCAATTCCGGATGCGCCATCTCTAACCTTTTTAATTCGGCGAACAATTGGTCATATTCATAATCACTTATGGACGGGTTGTCTTCCACGTAATAAAGATAATTATGTTTATTAATTTCATCTTTTAAAAAATTAATTCTGTCAATCATAGCAGTTGAAGCTCCCTAAATTTTATTTTAATCACAATACAAATTACAAAATCATCAACAATTCCCTAATAACCTTTGTTGCCACAGCAGTTGAAACACCTGTTGCATCATAATCCGGTGCAAGTTCAACAACATCGGCGCCGATTATGTCAAAGTTTTGAAGGTATTTGAACCAGCCTGTAAGTTCATTAAATGTAAGTCCTCCGGATTCAGGCGTACCTGTTCCGGGCATAATCGAAGGGTCTAGAACATCCAAATCCACTGTTACGAAAATTTTCTTACCTTTAAGCGCGTCCAAATCAGAATATTTGTGCGCAAGGGTGTTGTGCTGTTTCATGAATTCAAATTCTTCTTTCATGCCTGAACGAATTCCGATTTGACGTAAGTTCTCCGCACCGATTATCTTTGTGCAATGGCGTATTACTGCAGAATGCGACATTTCTTCACCAAGATATTCCTCTCTCAAATCCGTATGAGCATCAAAATGAACAATTGCCAAATCCTTATAAAACTTTGAAACTGCTTTGATTTCAGGAAGAGTAACAAGATGTTCCCCGCCTATTCCAAAAACTTTTTTGCCGTCTTTGTAAATCTCTTCGACATTTTTCTCAATTACCTCAAGAGATTTGTAAGTATTGCCAAGCGGAAATTCCAAATCGCCAGCATCATGAAAATTCACATCTTCAAGATGTCTGTCAAAATTCGGAGAATATTCTTCCAAACCCCAGCTTGCAAGCCTTATCTGCTCAGGCGCAAATCTTGAACCGGGTCTGTAGGAAACAGTTCCGTCAAACGGAAGCCCCAGCATAATCACATCGGCTTTGTCATAATCAGGATTTTGCCCCATCCAGTTTCTGTCTAAAAAAGGTCCGCTCAACATAATATTTACTCCTCCTTTGTCTGCTCAGTTTAATTATAACAAAAAAGTTTTAATCTATACAAATGATTGATTTTTAAGTAAAAAACGTTAAAATAATTTTATGAAAAAAGTCTTATTAATCGCTTTACTAGTACTTTCAGGTCTTTGCGCTTCTGCAAAAAACGTGGACTATGAAGAAATTTACCGCTCTCTTGAAGTTCCGACGCACAAATATGTTCACAATGTTGACCCGGGCGAATATTATGACCAGCAACAATCCTCCTGGTCGCCATATCCTCTGTTCAGACTTGCAAGCCCGATATTTTTCAAAAGCATTACGATAGAACCAGGATATTACGCACTCACACCGCGTGAATATAAAGACAACTGGTATATTTTATTTAAAGAAGGCGGAAAAATCAAATATATTATACCAGTTTACGAGCGCGAAATAGTCCCTATGACTTTTTACGACGACCATATTCCAAAACCGAAACTAACGATTTCACAAAGTCTTCACATAAAAGCAATGGACACAATCGGCAAAATTTTTCCTAGTGCAAAAAGAAAACCCGCACCGCAGGCTTACCTTGAAGCAACCGATTTGGAGAGAAATTATCTTTCTCTGGTAATTTATTTCGGGAATTACAGGTATTATACTATTTTCAGAACTATTCAGCTTTGAACAAGAGCCTGATTAAATATTTTTAACAGGATAAATAAGATTTGCCTTTATTGTGAATTTCATTAAAATACGTTACAAAGTTGAAATGTAGTGAAAAAAAATACTATACTGTATGTGAGGGAATTTATACACAATATAGGGATAGCCATAATTCAATGGAAAATATTTTAAAGGCACTTGAACATACCAAAATACCCGTTACCGATAATTTGTATGAAGAGTATGACTGGTTTAAAAAAGTTTTTCCAATCGCTGCTCAAAAGTCCAGCGACGGCTTTTTCCTGCCTGGATTCCGGTTTGAACTTATTGCAGTAAGCAAAAATATTAACCTTCTGATGACAAATGAACCTTATTTTGTTACAAAAATCAGAGTCGACAAACTTTATGATATGTTTTTCAGAATTTCTGACAAAACCGTCGCAATGCTTCTTGAAAAAGCCCTCGGACGCCCGAACCGCTCATTCAACATAAACAGAATGACGGATTTGGAAGGTGAAATTTTAACAGCGTTTAATGATTACATGTTCAGAATTATGGCAAAATTCCTCACCCCGACTCCGGTTGTAAATATTAAACGCAAAAATTTCGATATGATTCACCTGACATTCATTGTCAAAAACCTTGATGACGGAAATGTCGGCAAATTCATTATTTCACTTCCGTGTGCAAGGCTTGAGGCCAACAAAGTCGTTGTAAAAGAAGACAAGTTTGAATTTTCTGACTTTTACAAATGTCCTATAAAAGCAAAAATTCAAATCGGCTCCACCAGATTTACAGTAAAGGAAATGAAAGGGCTTGAGCCTGAAGATATTGTTGTTTTTGAGAACAGTGCTCTTGATACTATGAGATTTGTCCTCAAAGATTATGAAAAAGATTTTAAAATTAACCCTAATATGGGACTTACACATCCGCTTGACGAAGATGAAGGAGAAAACATGGACGAAAATACCGGAAATACTAATTTATGGGACAGCATAGAGGTTGACATGTATGCTGAATTTGACCCCGTAAAGATTACTCTCGGCAATTTGAAAAGAATAGAAGACGGGCTTGTGGTTGATATTGCGGCTCTTTATGATAATAAAATTACGCTTCGTGTAGAAAACAAAGTTATCGGACACGGCGAACTCGTAATTATAAACGACAGGTACGGCGTTAAAATTTCTGATATTGTTGAAAAAGGACAGCAGGAAGTTGAAGATATGCAAACAGAACCACATAATTATGCACCGCAGCAGCCCGCACATAATTTGAATGAACCGATGCCTTCAAGTCCGGACGAACCAATGCCGGCACCGGAACCGCAAGCGAATGAAGAAGAAGAATTCGACTACAGCGACTTTGAACTTGAAGATGAAGATATATAATTTTAGAGTCAGCAAAAATTACGGGGATAAAGATGGGAAGTTACATTTTAAATTTTACAGTATACACAATGGCAATGTGCGGATTAATATTTTTCGCATTATTTGTGTATAAAAAATTTGCAGCCGGAAGTTTCGGCTCAAAGAACTCCAACTTTCTAAACGTGGAAGATACTCTCTCTATCGGACCGCGTAAGACTCTTATGGTTGTCAGAGCCGGAAGTGAAAAATTTCTTATTGTCTCAGATGCTGACAAAACTAATCTTATTTCTAAACTTCAAGCTGACGAAAGTGTGAATTTTGAAACACATTTACAAAAAACACATACTATACCGCAAAAAATTGCACCGCAAAGCGTTCAAAACAATTATAGGAAATCACAGACAAATAGTGCTGAATTTCAAACCTCAAATTATCAAAACACAACCTCGCAGGCGGCAAGAGAAGATTTTCAATACCGTCAGGATGAAAAAACAACATTTATAGGAATTGACGACTTGCCTGATATAAAAATTAAGTCAAAGAAAAATCAGTCTAAAGATGTGCTTAAGAGCATGGTAAGCAGAATAAAGGATTAATTATGGATTCGGTCATAAAAGATATAAACCCGATTATACAAATGCTAATTGTAATGACAGTATTTTCATTACTGCCGTTTGTATTTTGCTGTATGACGAGTTTTTTAAGATTTGTTGTGGTATTTTCAATGCTTAAAACCGCAATGGGAACACAGCAGGTGCCGCCTTCAATTGTAATAATAGGGCTTTCCATGATATTAACATTTTTCACAATGGGACCGACATTTGAGAGAATGTATCAGATGGGCAGCGTTCCTTATCAGAAAAACCAGAATATTATTGAGGCAATTAACGAAGGTTCAAAGCCTTTAAAAGAATTCATGATGAAGCAGACGCGTCAAAGTGATTTGGCGTTTTTTGTGGAGCTTTCACAGAAAACTCCGCCTGAAACACCTGATGAAGTTACAATCTGGCAGGTTGCACCAGCTTTTATCATAAGTGAATTGAAAACAGCTTTTGAAATCGGATTTATTATATTTGTTCCGTTCATTGTGCTTGACCTTGTTGTTGCAAACATTTTGCTGGCACTGGGGATGTTCATGTTGTCGCCGACGATTATTTCACTGCCGTTTAAGCTGTTGATATTTATTGCGGTTGACGGATGGGCTTTGATTGTGCAGGGGCTTGTCACAAGTTATAACTGACAATGACAACGGCGGACAAAAAAGATAAAAAGGGAATTTTATGATAGAAATTTTAGCAGAATACTTATCAAAAGGTTTTATAACAATGCTCACAATCTCAATGCCGTGCGTTCTGGTTGCGGCAGGAATCGGGCTTGTTGTAGGTATTTTGCAAGCCGTAACACAGGTTCAGGAGCAGACAATCGCAGCGGCTCCGAAAATCCTTGGGGTATTTCTTGTAATTATCATTGGCGGCTTTGGCTTTATAAGGCTTTTGACAAATCTTTTTTATGAAGGTATGGCGCTTGCATTTAACGGAGTCAGCAAAAGCGACCAATATGTGCTTTCAAGCGATTATTACAAATACACATCACCTTTCAAAGGCGAAATGAATGACCGTTTCAAAAACATCGGTGATATAGATTACATAATGCGTCATCCCGGAAATATTCCGTTCATAAACAATGAGGAAAGACTTCGCGACACAAGAACTAACAGAATGCCAAACACCCGCCCTGACTTTAATGAAACAAAAACAATTCTCGGGAGATAATTTCTTATGGATACAATTTATGCAGAATTAATGAAATTATTTCCAACGATGAATACGGCACTCGCATCAGGAATTTATGTATTTGCACGTGTTATGGGATTTTTCAGGCTTGCGCCGGTGTTTAACAAAAAAGAAATTCCCGGAATGGTAAAAATTTGTCTTGCACTGCTTTTCACATTCCTTGTTACACCGTTTTTAAAGCCTGAAACAATGGCTGGAACGCAGGATTCATTTGTGTTATCAATTCTTTTAAATTTTGTAGTCGGGGCAATTATCGGATACATTGCGCAGCTAATTCTTCTTGCAATTGACGCCGGAGCCGATATGATAAACATGCAGATGGGGCTTTCTTCTGCAATGGTTTTGGACCCGACAACCTCTAGCCAGGTTTCGATTTTGACAAGGATAATTTCACTTTTGGGAATTTTGATTTTTATGAATATTGGCGGGGTATACTGGCTCATTAAAGCTTTTTTAAGAAGTTTTGAAATTTTCCCGCTTTTTGCGACTCACCTTCCTCTAAAAGAACTTGTTAACATGGATTATTTAATCAAAATGAGTTCAAATGTACTTTATATGGGTCTTCAAATCGCCTCGCCGGTTCTTCTTGCAACATTAGGGCAAGACATTATTCTCGGCGTAATTTCAAAAACCGCTCCTCAGGTAAATGTTTTTCAGTTAAGCTTTCTTTTCAAACCTGTATTTGGTGCCGCAATCATGGTTTGGATTTTGCCAATGCTTTTGAATGTAATTTCCGATTATTTTTTGACGTATTCGAAGATATTTTAGAGATGAGGGAAAAGTTCGTTACGTTGTTATTTTTTCTCCACAAAAAAGTGATGGTGATATTTGTTTTCGAAACGATAGCGAGCACGCGAGCGTGTTTGAGAAAATAAATATCACCTGAACGATACAGAACCCGACTTTCACTTTTCACTTATTCACGCTATAATCTCCCCATGACCACAAGCACCTACATCCACATACCGTTTTGCAGACAAAAATGCTTTTACTGTTCTTTTGTCTCCTTTGCCTGTCCGGAATTAATCCCGGAGTATTTGGACGCACTTGGAAAAGAAATTAAACAGTTTTACAAAGGCGAACATCTCAAAACAATTTACATTGGCGGCGGCACTCCGTCAATACTTTCGTGCGGGCAAATCGAAAAACTTCTTAAGCCTTTAAATTTCTCAAATTCAACAGAAGTCACAATGGAATTAAATCCCGAACATCTTGAAAAAAAATACCTCGCCGAACTCAAGAAACTCGGCGTAAACAGATTAAGCCTCGGCTGCCAGAGCTTTGACAGAGAAATTCTTTCCGCAATCGGACGCAAACACACGCCGCAGGAGGTCGAAACCGCAGTTAAAACTGCACAGGAAACCGGTTTTGAAAACATAAGCCTCGATTTCATATACGGACTTCCAAACCAGACAAAAGAAGGTTTCAAAAAAGATTTAATCAAAGCAAAAACACTTGGAATTCAACACATTTCGCTTTACGGCTTGAAAATTGATGAAGGCTGTTATTTCTACAAAAACCCACCACAGAATATTGCTGATGAGGATTTGCAGGCAGAAATGTATTTAGCTGCAATTGAGACGCTTTCAGGATTTGAACATTATGAAATAAGCAACTTTGCGTTTAAAGGTTTTGAATCACGCCACAATCTTAATTACTGGAATAATGAAAATTATTACGGGTTTGGCGCCGCTGCACACGGTTACGAAAACGGCGAAAGATATTCCAATCACGAAACTCTTAAAGATTATATCAACGCTCCGCTTGAAAAACCATACCGGCACAACTTAAGCGCTCAGGAAAAACTTGAAGAAGAAATCTTTCTCGGATTTCGGCGGCTTGAAGGAATTAATTGCAAAAAAATTAACGAAAAATTCGGAATAAATTTTGAGGAAAAATATTCCAAAATTCTTGAAAAATATTTTTCTTCCGGACACCTCGAAAAGACCGGCTGCGGCTGGAAACTAACCAATTCCGGAATTCTTGTGAGCAATGTGATTTTGTCAGAATTTATTGAGTGAAACTTCACAAAATTTATTCGGCCTGCTCAATAAAGTTTTCGTTCAAAAGAAATTCAAAAATCTTATCATTATATCTGTTATCAAGGGCGCTGAAAGGAAGTACCAGACTTCCGGTTTCTTTTTCGACTTTTTTCACTACGCTGAGAGTTTTCGATTTCGGCACGTAATCCATTTTTGTCAAAACCGTAATCAGCGGCAGATTATGCGCTTCGACCCACTCTCTCATTTGAAAATCGTTTTTCTGAATATCGTGGCGCGCGTCAATAAGCTGGATTAAAGATTTTATTTGCGAACGATTTAAAAGATATTCTTCCAAATATTTTTGCCAGCGGTTTTGCGCCTCTTTTGAAACCTTTGCATAGCCATAGCCCGGCAAGTCAGCTATCATAAATTTGTTTGAAAAATCAAAAAAGTTTATCAAACGCGTTTTCCCGGGAGTGTTGGAGGTTTTTGCAAGCTTCTTCTGATTTGCAAGCGCATTAATAAATGAACTTTTCCCCACATTTGAACGTCCCAAAAGCGGGTATTCCGGCAAAGTAAACTCCGGACACTGGCTCAGCTTTTCTGCACTTATTATAAATTTAGCCTGTAAAAATTTCATTTCTTCCTTTCGAATTTCAGCTTTTCCGGAGAAGATTTATTTGGTTGACAAAGCCTTTTCCTGCTGTTCTTTCAGACGGCGTTTGAAAAGAACTGTTTGAAAAAGATTATACATTCTTTCGTTATTAACCACCGTAACCTGTGTTTTGTCATCCATAAAATCTACATTTACAGCTTTTCCGCTGAAAATATTCGACTCCAGATGCACAATCTGGAATAATCCTACTTTCAGTATGCTGAGGGGTTCTCGTAAAAATATTTCAAATGTCTTTCTGATATCAAATTTCTTTGCCATAGATTTTCAGCTTAACTTAAATTCTGGTTATATTATATTACAAATCTCTTATAATTTATCACAATACTCTTTTTTATTTAAGGTGGGTTTCGCAAAAATTTACGAAACCCACTCGAATTTATTAATTTTTTAATTTTTTGGACTGTATTTGTTTATCTTTTTAATAATTGCTTCTCGGTCAGAAGCATTTGGAGTGTATGCAAGATACTGGTTATAGTATTTGATAGCACCCTGATAGTTCTTTTCAGCTTCATAAGCCATTGCCTTCAGCTTAGCAATCGGACCGCTGTTGTGATAAAAGTCAATTGCACGGTTACAGTATTCAATTGTTGATGCGTAATTCTTTTCATTAAACTGTCTTTGTGCAATATCGTAGAATTCATTTGACTTAGTTTCGCAAAGGTCAATGTAAGCAATTCCGTTTTTAGCAATTACGTTTTCAGGATCCTGCATTAAGACTTTTTTCAAAGCTACGCGGGCTGTGCGGAACTGTTTGTTATGAACAAGGATTTCAGCCAGATAAAGCTGATCGTCAACATTGTCTGCGAAGTTAATTGCGTTTTCGAAAGTATAAACTGCATCTTTTTCACGGCCGAGAGCGAGGTAAGCTTCACCTTTTATTACGCTGTCCATAAGGCTGTTAGAGGCTGCCTGAACAATATAGTTAAGACTGTCTTTAGTCATCGGAAGCTGGTGTGTAAGTTTTGCAAGTTTAATTTTTGCAAGATGAAGTTTCAAATCGTCAGGAGTTCTTTCGATTGCCTTGTTAACGTAATCGTAAGCAAGATAAACTTCTTTGTTTGTAGTCATGCTGTCGCTGTCTGCACTGTCTTTTGACATTTCGTAATAAGTATTAGCAAGACCGATAATTGCGCGGTCGCCGTATTTGCTGTCATCAAGAAGTCTTGTATAGTAATCAAGAGCCTGCTCATATTTTCTTGTATGTAATGACATATCAGCAACACGCATAATACCGTCAATATAGTTTGGATTGATAGTCAAAACAGTTTTAAGCTGTTCCATTGCAAACTCTTCATCCATACGTCTTTCGTAAATATTAGCAAGGTTTACATAAGGACGTGAATTTTCAGGTTTTACAGTAATTGCCTTTTTAAATGAATTGATAGCAGCAGCCTGGTTGCCTTGAATTAAATAGCATTCACCTTGCAATGTCAAAGCAGGAGAAGACATCGGATGCATATGAATTGAATGGTTCAACCAAGTTAATGCTTTGTTATAATCACGCTGGCGAACAGCAACCTGACCCAAATGATACATGGTTGTCGGGTTGTGTGAATTAAGTTTTAGAGATTGGTTAAAAAGTTTTTCTGCTTCAGTCAGATTTCCTTCTATGAGTTCAAGGTTGCCAAGATTGTCGTAAGCTGTTGCATACTGCGGGTTGATTTGCAAGGCAGCCTGGAATAATTCTCTTGCATCTTTTCTGTTGCCGAGTTTCAAAGTTGCAACACCCATTGCGTTGTATGCCTGATAGTAATTGCTGTCAGCATTTACGGCAGCTACAAATTCTTTAATTGCATTCTCAATCAGATTTCTTGTATCTCTGATGTATGTAACGTCAGAAGAAGTTGTTCTCATCAAATAAACCATACCCTGTGCATAATGCAGCTGCGGATTTTTCGGATATTTAGCTAAAAGCCTGTCTAATTCTTGCTGAGCCGGGGCAAGCTTGTGCTGCTTTGCGCGTGAAATACATCTCAAGGCAAGAAGTTCAATATCATTTGGCTTTTTATTCAAAGCTGCTCTAATTTGTTCATCAGCCTCTTCATAGTGGTTGTATTCGATTAATTTCTCAATATTTGTGTAATTCTTTTGAGCTTTCGCTACCTTTGCCTGCAATTCTTGTTGAGCGTAAGCATTGGATGCACATAGGATATTTGCGAAAATCAATGAAGCAATTAAAACTTTTTTACAATTCATTTTTTCTCCTACTTTACGTAATTTTTAAAAAATTCCTTTAACTATTCTAAAACTTTTAATCTTATTGTATAATATCTTTTATAAAAAAGCAATAAGGTAAATGATGGGTTTAAATTCACATTCAAAACAGGATTTAGAGGACTTTAAATCTTATATAATTATCGAAAAAAATTTTTCACAGCATACCGCAAAAGCCTATTATTCGGACGTTTTAGGGTTCCTGCTCTGGATGGGAGAGCAGTCCTGCGAGGATGTGAACTTTTCTAAAGTTAGAGAATATCTGCATTTCATCCAGAGATTCAATTACAAGAAAAGCACGATTGCCAGAAAAATCGCGTCAATACGGACTTTCTACAAATTTTTATACCGCGAACGCAAGGTTGATTCCAATCCTGCGATGAATTTAATATCCCCCAAACGGGGGAAAACACTCCCCAAGTTTCTTACACCAAATGAAGTAGAAAGCATTTTAAATAATGTTAAAATTGACACGCCGGCCGGATATAGAAATCGTGCAATTTTGGAACTTTTATGGGCAACCGGAATGCGTGTGTCGGAGTTAAGCGGACTGAATTTCGGGGATTTAAACCTCGCAAATAACGAAATACGGGTTTTTGGTAAGGGTTCAAAAGAACGCATAATTCTTGTTACCGACCGCGCGAAATCCTATCTTGAAAGATACATCGAAACCGCGCGTCCGCTGATTCCAAAAGGGTTTCCGCTTGAAAAACCGACGGAAAGCTCGCCGGTTTTTATAAATAATACAGGATACAGACTTCAAACAAAAACAATCAGAAATGTTATAAATGATGTTGTTGAAAAAATTGCATTGCCGAAAAAAGTAACGCCGCACGTATTCCGCCACAGCTTTGCAACGCATTTGATTGAAAACGGCGCTGATTTGCGTGTAGTGCAGGAGCTTTTGGGACACGCAAGCATTTCAAACACACAGATTTACACGCACGTTTCAACCCAGCATTTGAAAGAAGTTTACAACGAGGCGCATCCTAGAGCGTGAGGTGATTAACCTTGTTCAACCCAATCCAGGCACATTTTTACAAACCGCTCCGGCTCATCAAGAAATAAATCTTCTGCGTGAATTCCGTTTTCAAAAATCTCAAGTTTCTTTTCGCAAACAGCTTTTTGATATAAAAGTTCAGTATGCCAGGGTTTTACCGTCACATCATGCCGGCCCGCAACAAATAGAGTCGGAACGGTTATTTTTTCGACCACGTCCAGAGGCCTTGTTTTTTTATGAATTAGAAGAGACGGCCTGACTGAAACCCAGCGTTTCGGTTCAAACTTTTTGAAAGTAGGAATCCAGGCGTTCGGATGCCACATGCAATTTTCAATTTTATAAAAATCCGAAGGCGGTGAAACCGCAATAATTTTATCAACATCATTTTTCAATGCGCTATGAAGAATTACAAGGCCGCCACCAAGTGAAAATCCTGCAAGAAAGACTTTTTCGTAGTGACTTTTTGCAAAATCGACTGCCGCCTCCAAATCAAAAAGCTCTTTTGATGTGAAAGTATAAAATCCGGAACTTCTGCCATGTCCTCTAAAATCCATAACAATTACATCAAGCTTTTCCGAAAGTTTCTCCGCAAGAAGCGAAAAAGCCTTGCTGTCTTTTGTCATAAACCATCCCGGACAAATTATTATTACGGATTTGTGACCGGTGTTGTACCAATTTAAAGCTATATTTACACGGTCTTTTGTGTTCAAAAAAAGCTCTTCCATAACCAGAATTATTTCACGAATTTTGGTTTGTGTAAACATAATTAAAGCTTTTTAAGCGTTCTTTTGATTTTTTTGATTAGCTTTAAAATAAGATTTTTCAGATTGAATTTGTATTCTTCGGGGATTTCTATTTCTTTTTTGCTCACAAACAAATCTGTTTCGTTTTTCTTTTCGAAAATGCTTTCATCTAAATATTTTTTTTCTTTTTCTTCGCCATTTTTTTCGCGCTGCATGTACCCGAGGTTTCCGCCGCCGCCATCGTTGTTCATGTTTGCGGCTTCTCTGATTACAGGCTTGACGCTCAGAACATTTACATCAAAACTCATTTTTCCACCGCTGCTTACGATTTTCTAAATAACTTAGACTTTCGTAATCCTTTCATATTTTTCCCTTATATATATAAAGTATTTTTCATGAAGAAATGTTACAATTTGGTGAAATTTTGTTACAAATTTTAACAATACGTTATACTTTTGAAAATTTTATCACTGACTGGGTTTTGAACCCTATTTCAAACAAATCGCGCTTTCGTATTGCAGAAGTTATGTCAGGGTAATAATCCGGTGTGTTAGGAGTCAGATAAAATTCGACAATATTATTGTCTCCATCATAGTTAATTTTAATTTTTTTGATGAGCGCCATATGCGCCCTGTCCAAACCGTCAGCAAGTTTCAGAATTCCGCCGAGACGTTTTATCATTTTTCTTTCTTTTTTGTCACAATCCGAATAAATTTCGTGCTTTTCTTTATCCGGAAGCCCGCCGCGGTGAAATCTGCAAATACATGCAGCATAAGCTGTTTCCCGGCCGTCAAAGCCTCTCAAGCCATGTTCTAAAACTAATTTTTGAGAATATTTGTTATGGCCTTTTGAATCAATATAGTAGCCTATATCATGCAAAAGCGCGGCACTTTCAAGAATTTTACGCCAGCTTTGCGGCATCTCAAAAACTTTTTCGCTCACTTCATCAAAAATCATCATTGCAAGTCTTCTTACCTCATACGGATGTGAAGTATCTTTTGAGAATTTTTCCAGCATTTCTTCTGCAGATAATTTCATACTGGAAACTTTAGCATAAAAATTTCAGCCGCACAATTTTTATGCTATAATAAATCAGGGTAGGAAGAATTATGGACAATAAAATGGGAACTCCTGAGGGATTTGATTTATCCCCTGAAATACTTGATGAAATCCAGTCTAACATTGAAGAAATTATCAAAAGTTTTCCGATTTCGGAAACCAACAAGATGGACGTAATCAAAAAAATCAATTTCATGTACACGCAGACAAAATATATGTCAGTAACTGATGCTTTGACGGGTTTGTACAACCGTCGCCACTTTGAAAACACTCTTGAGCGGGAGTTTTTGCGTGCAAAGCGGTATTCAAACGACTTGAGCCTTGCAGTTCTTGACGTTGATTTTTTCAAAAAAATCAATGACACATACGGACATCTTTGCGGCGATTATGTGCTGAAAGAGATTGCGTATATGGCATTACAGACCTTCAGGAAAACTGATATTGTTTTCAGATATGGCGGAGAAGAAATAGTTATCCTGCTTACGGAAACTCCGCTTGAAAAGGCAATAATTCCGCTTGAACGTTTAAGAAAAGCTATAGAAGATTACCCGTTTAACTACGACGGAAACGGATTTAAAGTTACGGTAAGCATAGGTGTTGAAGGTTTGAGTAGTGAAAATGCCGAAGCGGAGGATTTGCTTCAAAGTGCGGACAAGGCGCTTTATGCAGCAAAAGAACGCGGAAGAAACCGCGTTCTTACAAGTTCTGATTTATAGCCGGATTTAAGGCAAAATTCAAATTAAATCTTTATGGTGAAAACATTTTCTCCCCTCAACATAATCCGACACAACATGCCCCTGTCCTATCAGTTTGTATTTATAAATTGTAAGCCCTTCAAGTCCTACCGGCCCGCGTGCATGAGTCTTATTGGTTGAAATTCCGACTTCCGCGCCAAAACCATAGCGAAAACCGTCAGCAAATCTTGTTGAAACATTAAAATAAACGCCTGCAGAATCCACGTTGTTCATAAAAGTTTCAGCATTCTGAATATCTTTTGTCACAATGCAGTCTGTATGGCCGGAACCGTATTTGTTAATATGTTCAATTGCTTCGTCAAGATTTTTAACGGTTTTGAACGAAAGAATTTTGTCGCCGTATTCGTGCGCCCAGCTTTCGGGATTGTCGATAAGTTTTATTTCTTCAAGCTGCAACGCTGCAAGAAGTTCGTCTTTATGTGCGAAATTTTCGTGAATAAGAAGAGTTTCAACACTGTTGCAAGCGCTCGGATACTGGGTTTTGGCATCAATTATAATCTTTTCGGCCGTAATCAAGTCTGCGCTATCGTCGACAAAAATATGACAAATACCATCAGCATGTCCGAGAACCGGAATTTTTGTATTTTCTTTGATAAATTTCACAAGACTATTTCCGCCGCGTGGAATTATAAGATTTATATAGCCGTCGCATTTAAGCATTTCTGCAACATCATCGCGTGAAAACACCTGCTGAATTACGTTTTTCGGAAATCCTTCCACAAGGTCAAGCGCGCTGTTGATTACGCTCAAAATCTTTTTGTTTGTGTTTGTTGTTTCCTTTCCGCCTTTCAAAATCACTGCGTTTGAGGATTTTATAGCAAGTGATGAAATCTGCGAAATCACATCCGGACGCGCCTCAAAGATTATTCCAAGAACACCTATCGGGCAGGAAACTTTGTAAAGCGTCAAGCCTTCATCAAGTTCTCTTACAAAAAGCTTTTTATTAACTGGGTCGGGAAGTTGTGCAATCTCACGAATTCCGGCAATCATATCACGCATTTTGTTTTCGTCGAGTTTCAGGCGGTTAAAAGTCGCTCTGGAAAGTTCGCCTTTTTCAACAAGCGGTTCAGCAAGCGCCAAATCCATTTTGTTTGCCTCAAAAATCTCATCTTTTGCCTTCTCAATTGCGTCGGCTATTGAGTTTAAGGCTTTGTTTTTAATTTCTTCGCTCAGTGAAGCAGTTTTTAAAGAGGCTTCTTTTGCCTTTTTAGCAATTTCAATAAAATCGTTCATCAAAACTCCTTACAAAATCGTAATATTGTCGCGCGTGATAATTGCGTCGTAATTCTTGAAACCGAGGATTTTTATAATGTCATCCGAATGGCTTCCGATAACCTTGCGGCAGGCTTCTGAATCGTAATTCACAATTCCTCGCGCAAATTCGTTGTCGTCTTCATCCACAATTGAAATTACATCACCCTTGTTGAATTCATGAACAACATCCACAACACCTATTGGCAAAAGACTCTTTTCTTTTTCAACCAGAGCCTTTTTAGCGCCGGAATTTACGACAATTTTGCCAATGATATTTGTCGCGTAGCCAATCCAGCGCTTTTTATCGGATAATCCATGAGTTTGCGGCAAAAACATTGTTCCGATTTCTTCACCCGCGAAAACTTTGCCGATAACATAAGGAATTTTGCCGTTTGCAATCAAAACCTTTCCGCCAAAACGCGTCACAAGCCTTGCGGCTTTAAGTTTTGTCCTCATGCCGCCGCGGCCGCCGTCTGATGCGTCGGTTCCGAGCGCCATAATCTCATCTGTCACTTCTTCAACAACATTGATAAGTTTTGCGTCGGGATTTTCCTTGGGATTTTCCTCATAAAGCCCGTCAACATCGGACAAAATCAAAAGCAAATCCGCGTCAAGTTCGCTTGCAACAAGTGCCGAAAGCTTGTCGTTATCAGAAAAACAAACCTGCATATGCTCATATCTGGGGTCAACTTCAATATTTGACACAGTGTCATTCTGATTGATTACCGGAATTACGCCGAGTTCAAGAAGTTTATTCAAAGTTGTTCTTAAGCTTAAATATCTCGTACGGATTGAAAAATCATCTTCTGTCAGAAGAATTTGCGCTGCCACAAGCCCGTAAGTATCAAATCCTCCTTCGTAAATCGACATTAATTTGCCCTGCCCGATTGCCGCGCAAGCCTGTTTTAAGGCTGTTCCGGTAGTACCTTCAAGCCCAAGCCGTTTTCTTCCCAAGCCAACCGCCCCGGAAGTGATAAGAATAACCTCTTTTCCAGCTTTCACAAGCGATGCCATATCTTCAATAAATGAAAATACCCGCGGCAAGGAAACATAGCCCTCACTGTTTCTCAAAATATTTGTGCCGAGCTTTACTACAATACGTTTTGCGTTAATAAATTCTTTTCTATCCATATGCTGATTATAACACGGAAAAGATTTTTTATTTTATACAATTTTGAAACTTTCACAGAAGTTTAATAAACATCTCCCCACAAGCAGGACACAGCTGTTTAATTTTGAAATTCTTCAAAACACGAAGATTTATTATTAAAAACATACTTGAATGGTTTATAATTTAATGATAAAATAATTTCAAGGAGCTTAGTAATTATGGAAAAAAATCTTGAAATATATTTTGACGGACAGGACAAAAACACAAAACTAATTCATGCAATCGGGCTTTTGTGGGGGCAGATTTCTTCAAAGCTTGACGAAGTATTGGCTCCGGCAAAACTGAATATCTCAAAATTCAATATTTTAATGATTATAAAACACGTGGGCGGATACGACGGAATTCAGCAAAATGAAATCAGCAAAAGGCTTCTTGTAACAGCTTCAAACATCACAAAACTTTTGGATAAACTTGAAAAAGACGGGTTAATTACACGCAACACCAAAAAGGGCGACCGGCGCGTAAAGCTTATCAGAATAACAGATTACGGCTCAAAGACGCTTGATAAAATCTGGCCGAAATATCTAAAAATCACAAAAAAGATTAACAGCCACATTGCGTCTGTTGACGCGGATTACGTGGAGTTAGTATTAGTTGACTGGTTAACTAATATTAAATAATGTAAAACTTTTCGGCAAAACACTTGAATGATTAATAGTTGAATGGTAAACTAATTATATAAGATTACTGTTCTTGCCCCATAATATAGCACAACAGAAAGTGACCCACATAACACAGAAACAGTGGATACTAATTCGGAGCATCCGAGAAACTTGACGTAGAATAAACAAAACACCAGATGAAAGGCGGGAGCAACACGGCAAACCCGGATAAGCCCCCCCCCCCCGCAAATGCAAAAACTATAGTTACAAACTATGGCGAGTATATACAACTAGCATAAGTACAAAAAAGGAGTTTATCATGATTAGAAATACACTGTCCTACAAGTTTGGAATACTCATGGGCATGATTGCATTGCTTTTAATTACAGGCATTCCGCTATTCTTTAAATTTCTCTACCCTATTATAGATCCCTATGGCTCAACTGTATGGATTATATATGCGTTTATTCTTAATCCGATAATCATTTGTATCAAATTAATTTCAACACTGTTAGCAGGGATATTAATAGCTGTTGATATAATTATATTTAAAAAATACGCGCCACCTAAAAAAGCGAGCACCGTGCGTATTGTAATCGAATGCGCTCTTATTACTCTTTACCTGTTTTGTTTTGTAGCACCTATATGTTCAAAACTTATACAACATATTTTCGGAGGTTAAAAATGCTTGAATTCTCACTAAAACTGATAATCGGACTTTTCGGGGCTGCATTGGTTGCAGTCCCGGTTGGAGCCGCAATCGCCGCGATGTTTATGATAATATTTGAACAAATTAAGGAAACTTTTTTATGTACAGAAACACGATAACTTATAGATTTGCGCTTACGGCAGGAATTTTCACCGCAACAGTCGCGATGCTTTCATTCCTGGAGACATTTTCACACAACGAAACCTGGGCTTATGGAGTTTTACTTCCGATGGAACTTCTTATTCTGCCAGCATCAGGTATGTGCGGAATTGTTCTCTTGACGCTTGATTTAATCTTCAAAAAACAATTGCCATCTGCAAAGCTTAACAACAAATTTCTTATCGCCATAGAATGGATTTTAATTGCCGGATATACTTTTGTATCTGGCTATATGATTTTTGAAATCATGCAGTCATACCTTAACAATCCGGCAGAAGCCCTGGTTATATTCGGAATTTATTTTACAGCAGGAGCAATTGCAGCTGCAATAATTTGGTTTGCCACACTTAAAATTTTCAGGATAAAATAACGCCGGATTAACCCAATGTAAAGTTTTCACGCAAAATTAGCCTTCACGCTGTTTTTGTGCTAAAATTTTATTATACAGCAGACTTATAATGGGAGAGAAAAAGAATGAGTAACCAGCAAAACATGTTTGCAGACGGTAAAATCGTACCGGTTAATATAAGAGAAGAGATGAAACGTTCTTACATTGATTACGCAATGAGCGTAATTGTCGGACGTGCACTGCCAGATGTTCGCGACGGCTTAAAGCCCGTTCACAGAAGAATTTTATACGCAATGAATGAACTCGGAATGACTCCGGACAAACCGTTTAAGAAATGTGCGCGTATTGTTGGTGAAGTTCTCGGTAAATATCACCCGCACGGCGACAGTGCGGTTTATGAAGCGTTAGTTCGTATGGCTCAAGACTTTTCAACAAGATACTTAACCGTTGACGGCCACGGAAACTTTGGTTCTGTTGACGGCGACGGTGCGGCTGCTATGAGGTACACCGAGGCTCGTATGCACAAAATTACACAGTCAATGCTTGCAGATATTGACTGTGAAACCGTTGAATTTGAACCGAACTTTGACGGGTCATTACAAGAACCTTCGGTTTTACCGGTAAGACTTCCGATGCTATTGTTAAACGGGGTTTCCGGAATTGCAGTCGGCATGGCGACAAATGTTCCTCCGCACAATGTTTGCGAAATCGTTGACGGAACAATCGCTTTAATCAACAATCCTGATATAACTGTACAGGAACTTATGGAATATATTAAAGGCCCTGACTTCCCGACAGCAGCAACTATTATCGGATTAAGCGATATCAAACAGGCTTATGAAACAGGCCGCGGGTCTATAAAAATGTCAGCGGTTGCGACAATTGAAGAAATTGCAGGCGGCGGAGGCCGTCAGGCTCGTACGGCAATCGTTGTCACTGAAATTCCATATCAGGTTAATAAAGCAATGCTTATTGAAAAAATCGCAGAACTTGTTAAAGACCAGCGAATTACCGGAATTTCCGATATTCGCGACGAATCCGACCGTGAAGGTATGAGAATTGTTATTGAGCTCAAACGTGATGCAAAACCGGATGTTGTTAAAAATAATCTGTTTAAATATACACAGCTTGCAACGACTTTCGGTGTAAATATGCTTGCTTTATGCGGCAAACAGCCAAGACTCTTGAATTTGAAACAGGTTTTGGACGAATTCGTCGAACACAGGGTTGAAATCGTAACAAGAAGAACTATTTTCTTCCTCAAAAAAGCAAAAGTCAGAGCACATATTTTGGCAGGTTTAATTATTGCACTGGGGTCAATTGATGAAGTTATTGAATTAATCAAAAATTCAAAAACAACAGATGATGCACGCAACGGATTGATGAGCCGCTTCGGACTCGATGTTGACCAGTCAAATGCAATTCTTGAAATGCAATTACGCAGATTGACCGGTTTGGAACAGGATAAAGTTAAAGCCGAATATGACGAACTTGTCAAGAAAATCGCTGAATACGAAGAAATTCTTGCAAGCCGTCAAAAAATTCTTGACATTATTAAAGGCGAACTTCTTGAAGACAAAGAAAAATACGGCGATGACAGAAAAACGCAAATTCTTCCGGAACAAGGCGAAGTTACAATTGAAGATTTGACTCCGAATACTCCGATGGCAGTATTCATTACACATCAGGGATATTTGAAGAGAATTTCTCTTGACACATTTGAACGTCAGAACCGTGCAACACGCGGCAAGTCAGGTATTAAAACAAAAGAAGATGATGATATTCAGCATTTCTTCACAGCAATGATGCATGATAAAGTTCTTTTCTTCTCATCAAAAGGAACGGTTTACAGTCTGAATGTTTACGACTTCCCGGAAGGCGGCCGTCAGGCAAAAGGCCTGCCGATTGTAAATGTTCTTCCGATTGAACAGGATGAAAAGATTACAGCAGTTGTTCCGGTCAGCACATTCTCACATGATTTGAACCTGATTATGCTTACACGCAAAGGTTACATCAAACGTATTGAACTCGACAACTTCTCAAACATCCGTCGCAACGGAATTATCGCAATCGGACTTGAAGAAGGTGATGAACTCTGCTGGGTTAAGCTTGCAACCGCAAAAGACGAAATCATTATCGGCACATCTTGCGGTATGGCAATCAGATTCCCGATTGAAGATTTGAGACCGCTTGGCAGAAGCGCACGCGGCGTAACTTCAATGAAACTTCGCACCGGCGATACAATTGTCGGTTGTGACATTGTTCCGAGAAATTATGACGCAGATTTACTTGTTGTAACTTCTGACGGTTTCGGCAAACGTACAAAACTTTCTGAATTCAGAAGCCAGAACAGAGGCGGATTAGGTTTGATTGCAACGAAATTCAAATCAGCATCCTCAAGACTTGTAGCACTCACGATTGTTAAAGAATCAGATGATATTATGATGGTAACAGCAAACGGAGTTGTAACAAGACTTAACGCCGGCTCAATAAGCTGTCAGGGAAGACCGGCAACCGGCGTTAGAGCGCAAAATTTAACCGACAATGACACCGTTGTTTCAGTCAACAAAATTTTGAACCCTGATGAAGATGAAACCGCAATCAGTGGTGATGCACCAAAATCTTCTTGTGACGTTTCGGCTGAGCAAACAAAACTGATCGACGGCGCTCAGGAATAAATATAATTAATTACAAAAACAAAAAACAGCGGGCATTTAAGTCCGCTGTTTTTATAACATAATATTATAATTATACTAATATTTATTCACCAACAAAAAATTGTCCGACACACAAAACTTTCTGCGGATTATCTTTTGAATAAATCTGCATAACATACGCTCCGGGTTCGCTTATTACAATGTAATCATCATAGTAATTTATCTGCTCGTCTTTTAAGCGGACAGTCTTGCCGTAATAAATTTTGTAGCCGAGACGGCCTTCTTTATTGTCCTTTTTGATAATTTGAAGGTAAATATAACGTGAACGGATTTTTTCAGGCAAAAGCACCAGATAATATATCCTCGTATTCGGTTTGAAAAGATTTCCGTAACCCATCACGGTATCTTCGGTTATCGGATACTTGTTGAAAAGGATAGCAGGTTTGTCAGCTGTGCAGGCCGAGGTCAAAAACATTATCAAAAATACCGATGCTAACGTTAAAAACCTTTTCATCTCTGCAAGTTGTTAATCCTGTCCTCTACCACTTTGACCATGCTTGTATCTTTGTTGTATTTCAAAAACTGCTGATAATTTTTTACGGCTTCTTCTTTGTTGTCTTCACTTTCGTAAGCAATTGCAAGAGCGTAATATGAATATGCATATTCGGGATTTAATGAAATAACTTTTTCAAAACATTCCTTGCTTTTTGCCAGATTGTTGTCGTTAGCATAAACAAGCCCGAGGTTAAACCATCCGTCTGTATAATCCGGATTTACAAAAATAGCTTTCTTATAAAAATCAAGAGCTTTGTCGTTGTCGTTCTTAATTTTATAGATATTTCCTATTTTTAGAAGAGTAATTTCATCGTTTGGATTGACCTTCAAGGCTGATTTGTAATTTTTCAAAGCTTCATCATAATCATCTTTTTTATAATTTTCATCACCCTGATTTATCAAATCCTGACTTTTGCTAACGCTTGCAACGTTAACAATATTTTCCTCATTATCTTCAAGACTGATTGACGGAAGTTTTCCATCCGGAGTTTCTATAGCCGCAGGTGCAGGATTTGCCGGAGTGAGTGCATTTGTTTCAGCCACAAATTCTGCATATTCACTGCTGTAAAGAGTTTCCTCCGGCGACATAGAAATGGCTTTTTCATAATATTCAGCAGCTCTTTCTGTAGAACCGCTTACTCTTAAACATTTCGCAAGCCCGAAATATGCAAAACTGTCTTTTGTTCCACGCGAAATTGCCTGTTCAAATTCGCCGGAAGCCTTTGAATAATTCTGCGCATTCAAATCAATTCGGCCTTGAGAAACAAGCGCATCCGTAAGGTTGCTTGCAACAATTGTATTATCTTTTTGCGAAAGGATTTCACGATAAAGCGCAATGGCATCTTCATATTTTTCTAAAGCATGGAGCGCAATGGCTTTATTAACTTTTACATCATAATCGTTAGGCGAACTTTGCAAAACTTCGTCATAATATTTCAATGCCGTTACATAATCCTTCTTCATGTGATAACAGTTCGCAAGCTCTTTTTTTATATTCACATCTTTTGAATCCAGAGTCAAAGCTTTTTCATAACTTGCTATTGTGTTGTCAAAATCGTTCATGCGCTTGTAGACAAGTCCGAGATTTTTATAAACTCTGGCGTCATTCGGAAAGTTTGTTGAATAAATTTTGTACTGCGCAACAGCTTCGTTGTTTTTACCCATATCAGCAAGAAGGTTTGCATAATCAAATCTTACGGAATGTAAATTCGGTGCCTGTTTGAAAACAACTTCATACTGCGCAAGCGCCAAATCATTTTTCTCCAATTCCTGATATGAAAGCGCGAGACTTATGTGAGAAGATAAGCTGTCAGGAGATTTTTCAACAGCTTTCTCCAAAAATTCAACGGCTTTTGCATAATCCTCGGTTTGGAAAAGCGCCAAACCGTAATTTGAGTAATCTTTAAAGTTCAAATTGTCAGCTTCGTACAATTTGGAATACTCTTCAACAGCGAGTTTAGGATTGTTAGAGCCAAGATAAGCATTCGCGAGGCTTTCTCTGGCTTCTTTATGGTTTGAATAGGTTTCAAGAAATTTTTTATAATTTTCAATAGCATTCGGATAATCATTCATCTGATATTGAACGTTTGCAATATTCAGATAATTGTATTTGTATTGTGGAAAAATTTTCAACGCCTGTTCATAAGCCTCTAGTGCTTCAATATATTTTGTCTGGGTTTCGTAAATATTACCTATACTGATAAATACAAAAGCATCGTCAGGACGAAGTTTTACAACAGTATTGTAAGCCTCGAGCGCTTTATCATACTGGTCGGTATCAGAATATAATCCGGCAAGTTTTGTATAAAGAAGCGCATCTTCGCCAGCAATTTTGATTGCTTCAAGAACTTTTTCAATCGCGTCTTTATAATTATGCTGATATTCAAGCGTGCAGGCCTGCTGGTATAAAATATTCGCTTCCGGAGGCATGTAAGCTTCTGCCGGAACCGCTGTCAGACAAAGTGATAAAACTGCTGAAATTATTAATAACTGCTTTTTAATTGTCCTGCTCCTAATCTTTAATAACCTAAACCCTTTTTTGTATTTTAACGAAATTGTAAACATATTTACAGCTACATATTACCATAAAAATTAAACTTGTGCAAAACTGTTTGAATAAATTTTCTTATTCAGTATTATCTCGCAGGTTTTGAAAATTTTCAATTGTTCTTCATTATTTTTATCAAATTCAAGGCTTTCCAAATCTTCAAAATTTTCAAACATTTTTGAAAGTTTCAAATACAAATTGTCGACATCTTTTTCTGCTTTTTTTGATGAAAGCATTTTCAAAATACGGTAAAGTTCGTCATCTGCTGCATCCATAATTACAGCATCCAAACCCGCACCATAAGCAAGAACCGCAAAAACTCTGTTAATAAGCGGACGAAGTTCCGCGGGCGCTCCGTTTGAAATATTTGAAAGCCCGATTACGGTTTTTACCGGCGGGTCGAAACTTTCTTTTATCATTTTCAAAGTATTCAACGCCTCAAGCCCCTGAGATTGGTCAGCCGTCAAAGGAATTACAAGCGGGTCAAAATAAATTTTGTCAGAAGCCATTCCATTTTCCATACATTTTTCATAAATGTCAAACGCAATCTCCAATCTTCCGTCAGAAGTTTTCGGAATTCCTGTTTCTTTTGACATTGTAAGAGCAACGAGCCTGCAATCATGTTCAAGCACCAGGCCGCACATCAAATCGAGTTGCGGCATATCATTTGAGGTGCTGTTTAGAAAAATATTTTCTTTATTTTTTATAAAAGAAAATGCATTTTTCATTTCTTCAAAATTTGTTGTGTCCAAAGAAATTTTTAAAGAAGAATTCTCTTCCACAAGAGGGCAGAGCCAGGAAAAAATTCCCTCCAAATCTCCGCGCGCCGGCCCGATATTTAAATCAGCATAATCCATTTTTTTTTGTAAATTAAGCAGATTTTTTACAAAAATTTCGTCACGATTTTGCAGCGCCTCGCGCACGTTTTTAGAAATTACATGAAGATTTTCGCCAATCAAAATCATGCTCTGATTTTAACATAAAATTTTCAACTTTTTTAAAAAATTAAATTCTTTAGAAGTAATTCTCAAGAGTGTAGAGAATCTCTTTCGAATACGTTATAATATAACACATAAATTAGGGGTATCGCAATGGTAATATAGGAGATAGGTCACATGGAAACTGCAGAAAAAATGAATTTGAAAACTACTAAAATTAAATCTAAATTTAATGATGAGTTTGAAAACTATTTGAAAAGCCAGTGCTTAAAAACAACTTTCAACGGAATTGAATTGGAAACCTTCACCTGGTACAAAAAAGTTTTAGGTCTTGTTTAGTGTTTATTTTTGAAATAAAAAAGTCCGGTAAAATATACCGGACTTTTTTATAGCTTGAAATTTAAAAGTTCACACAAATCTATTTCCAAAGCCTCGGAAATTTTTATTAAAGTTGAGAACTTAGGGTCAATAATTCCGCATTCTATTCTCGAAAGAGAGCGCGTTGTCAAACCTGTTTTTAATGACAAATCCATTTGGGAAAGCTTCTTTTTACTTCGTTCGAATTTTATTTTATACCCCAATTTCAAAAAATCTGTTTTGTCCATTTGATAATTTTATCGTATTGACAAAATTAAATCGATATACTACAATTCTTTTATTGGACATAAAGTATATGGAAAAGAATTGGAATATATTATGATGTTAAAACTCAGAAAATCTCGCTATGGCTTCACTCTTGCGGAAACCTTAATCACTCTCGGAATAATCGGAATTGTCGCGGCAATTACTTTGCCGCAACTAATCGGCGCATGGAAAGATAAGCAATTCAAAACCGCCTACAAAAAAGCATATTCCGACATAAATCAGGCGTTTCAAGAAGCTATTTTCAATCAGGAACTTACACGTGACAGTGCCTTATCTGAAGAATACACTGCGCAAGAAATGAATATTATGAAAAACAAGTTCATAATGATAGCTGACTGTCTTGATAAAAAAATTGATACCTGCTGGGCAAAAGGAGAAACAATAGGCGGTCAGAATGGAACAGGTTACCCTTGCAACAACCAGTCAACATGTTTCACTGATATTTCCGGAAGAAATTGGTGCACATATTATTTTCACGAAAACATATTTGTAGTTGATACAAACGGTTTTAAATCGCCAAACAGGTTCGGCAAAGACCGCTGGTATTTTGTTCCGGTTAATAAAAACAACCAAAGATCTAACTTAGCCTCTGAATATACTGGCATTGGATTATTCATACGACAAGATGCAAAATCCAAAACTGGTTGGTGTCACTATCCACCGTGCAACTTTCAATCCTGGCTGTTAGATTAAAAACTTACCGTTTTCATAAATTAAAATATCATCAGCAAATATTTTTCCGCCGGCTTCACCTGAAGCGTCTTTCATGTTTTTAATCAAATCCCAGTGAAGCCCGGAAACATTTTTCCCGCCGGCTTCGGGGTAAGATGCGCCGACTGCCATGTGAATTGAGCCGCCGATTTTCTCATCAAAAAGAATATTTCCGGTAACTTCCTGAATGCGGTCGTTTGTGCCGATTGCAATTTCGCCGATTCCGCGCGAACCTTCGTCCATATCGAGCATTGCGTTTAAAAAATCTTCGCCTTTGTCGGCTTTGGCTTTCACTACTTTGCCGTTTTCAATCCAAAGATGAACGCCCTGTGCTTCGTTGCCTCTGTAAATTTGCGGGAAATCGAAATATATTTCACCATTAACATCATTTTCAACAGGCGAGGTGAAAACTTCTCCATCCGGGTAATTGTTCAGGCCGGAACAGCTAATCCATTTTCTGCCTTCAACGCCGAAAGTTATGTCTGTTTTTTCGCCGACAATCCGGAGTTTTTTAACACCGTTTAAGTAATTTGCCCATTTGGTTTGTTTTTCATCAAGTTCTTTTAACTTTGCAACAGGATCATCCATGTCAAGATAGCATGATTTAAACAAGAATTCGGAATACTCATCAAAAGACATCTTGGCTTCCTGCGCAAGCGCATGCGTTGGAACGTCAGCAATAACCCAGCTTGCATCTCCGTCTGCAGAACGTTTCATCAGAAGTTCGGAGAGCGCTTTTGTTGCTTTGCCGCGTCTTGCAAGCTTTTTCATATCAGCTTTTGCAAGATTTTTAGTGTTCATCGGCCCGCCGATTGAAATGAATTTATCAACGGTTTCATATTCAAGCTTGGTAATCGGGTCGACAAAATCAAGCTGTTCATCGCTTGCGTATTTAATAAAAGTATCAGTCAAATCTTCAATTGAAGTTCTGACAATCGGATGGCCGCCGCGCTCAAGAACTCTTTTGTAAACCGCTTTCACAAGGTCTTTTGTATAAACACTTGTCCCTCGGATTTGCACCAAATCGCCTTTTTGCACATTTGTTGAATAATCAACAAGAACTTCTGCATATTTATCCCAAATTGTTTTCATAATTTTCTCCTTTTGGTTTTATATTACCAAAAACAAAATGGTTTTAAATGGTCAAACTTACCATGGATAGTCGTCAGAAATCTTCCAGCCATCATATTGGATTAACGCCCCGCAGTATTGCCCGTTGGCATTTTTATTGCAGCCCCTGCCTGAGTCATTCAAGAGTTTTTCTCTTTTAATATTTGTTCCGGTTAAGCCCCAAAAATTTGTTCTTGATACATTGCCAGCATTCAAATAATAATTAAAAACATCTTTACCGGTAACATTTGGCCCTTTATCGCCGTTAATATCTACAGAAATCAAAATATCAAATAACTTAACTCCGTTATTGTTCACAGAAAAGAAAATAATTGAGCCGTCTTTCAGAAATATGGTGTAATATAACTTGGAATCATATTGGTTTATCAATTGATTATTTAGCCATTTATAATTATTCTTTCTCACTCTTTTACATGATGTTCCGCAATCTTGCAGAACATCAAGGTAAGGTAAAAAATAAGTTTGAGCAATTTTTGGTAACACTTCATTAAAAGCATTGGCTTGCGATAAATCGCCGAGAGAAGAAAAATCTTATGTTTCCATGCCGCCATTCTCTTCTTGAGCTCTGACAAACATTTGTGCGAGCGTCGTATAGCTTTTTTTTAATTTATTAACCGTAACGTGTTTTTGATAATTCCCGATTAAAGCCGGAAGCGTCATTGCTGCAACTATTCCGATAATGCCAAGCGTAATAAGGACTTCTGACAGAGTAAATGCAATTTGCATTTTAACACTTTTTACCTTCACAATCAGAATATAGGATTTAAGCATTTTTTCAAACATCAACTAAATTTCCTTTAAAAATTTATTATTAATATTAATATAATATATTATATTTAATAAAAAATCAAGTGATTTTTAGCTATTGAATTATTTTATTTATATATGAATAAGTTACGATTGTTTAAAAGGACGTGGCTTATGGGGAATATTAAATATCAACTCGGAAAAAGAATTAAAGAACTCAGGCAAAAGCAGAAATTTACCCAGGAAAAACTTGCCGAACTTGCAGGGATTGAAATTCCCAGTCTCAGCAATATCGAAAACGGTAAAAATTATCCAAATCATGAAACCCTTGAAAAACTTGCAAATGCTCTTAAAGTAAGGCCTTTTGAACTTTATTTATTTGATTATTACAAAAGACCGCAGGATATGTTAAACGAGATGATAAATTTGCTGGAAAACAACGAAGAACTTACACGACAAATGTATAAGTTCTTCTTGTGTATTAAATAAATTTTTACCGGAGACTATTCATCCTGAAGGCTTTCGTGTCCTGATTTGTGGGTTTTCAAAAGCACTCCGCGTTTAGACGATTGGATGAATTCTATCATCTTTTCGATATATTCATTCATCGGAATTTCAGCTTTAATCTTTTCTATTGCCTGAGTTGTGTTGTAATCCTCTGAAATCAACAGTTTGAAAGCTTCGTTGGTATGTGTTCTAACCTCAAGCGGCACACCGCGGCGTTTCATCGCAATTACGTTAAGTCCGCGCGGAACAGGCGGGCGTCCTTCACCTTTTGAATAAGGCAAAATGTCCTGACGTGAAGCAGAAAATCCGCTTACTATTGCCATATCGCCTATTCTGATATTCTGATGGAATACGCTCATGCCGCCCACAAATGCACCAAAACCGACATGAACATGTCCGCCTAAAGTAACAAGGTTTGCCAGAATTACTTCATCAGCCAAAACACAGTTATGTGCGACATGAGAGCCAACCATTAATAGACATTTTTTACCTACCCTCGTTGTAAAATCGCCGCAAGCCGCACCTCTATGGATTGTTACGTTTTCTTTTATAATTGTTCCATCGCCGATTACAACTTTTGTAGGTTCGCCTTTGTAACCCAAATCCTGAGGTTCAGAACCGATTGTTGCAAACGGAGAAATTGTACAATCGTCACCGATTTCGGCAAATTCAATATGCGCATTTGAAATAACTCTTGTTCTGTGACCGATTTTTACGTTTTCGCCGATTACTACATAAGGCCCGATTATAGCATCATCTGCTATTTGAGCCGACGGATGAACGATTGCTGTTTTGTCTATCATAAATTACCTCTCTTTTTCAAACTATAAATAAATTATAGTACAAAACAAAGAAGTTTGCCGGATTTTTACATTAATTTAATACGACTATGAATTTCGTATAGAAACTTTATTTTCCGGAATTTTCATCAAGAATATTTTTTAAAATCAATTTATATGCTGCGAATGCCGAAAGTGCATGCTGAACATTATCAATTCTGATTTCTTTATCAGACTTGACGGCGTCAAAGTTATTCCATTTGTAGGTGCCGGGAATTCCACCTTCCCTTGATCCGTCTTTAACCTGATATTTTGCAAGAAATTCTATACCGGCACTTACCGAATTTAAGATTCTTGTTTTTAAAACATTTGATGGAACTGTATGATAAGCCGCTATTAAACCTTCCAGAATAGTGGCATTCCCGCAAAGACTCCTAATTGATTTGTAAGAACCGTAGTTTTCTGCATCGGAGTCAAGATTCTGATTTTCTATAACCAAAAGTGAATTCTTTTCTAGATAGGCTGATATCAACAGTTTTTGTGCTGTAGTAAGTTCAATATCAGGCAATGAGTATAATTTCTGAATTGCCAGAAGTCCCCAATGGTCAAACTTCAGATTTTCAGCCGGAATAGCGGCTCCTAATTCTGCAAGCCGTAAAATACCTTTTTTAGCAGCATCAAGCCATTTTTCATCTTTGTCAGTATCATAAAGATACAATAGCCCCAGACAGGCTTCTCCAGGATAGTATCTTGCAGCATGCAGCTTTGATCTTGTCTTTGTTCCGAATTCATAACTCGGCCAAAAATCACCAAATTCATTCTGCATAAAAAGAAGAAAATTCCCCATCTTTTGCAAAATAGTTTTGCGTATTCTATTCTCTTCAAGAAGATTTGAAAGTGCAATCAAACCAAGCCCTGTTCCACCTGATGTAGCAAGAAGCACCGGAGCTTCTTCAAAAGGCTTTGAGACAACCCCATACATATCGGAATTAACTCTTTTTACATAATTTTTTATGAAATACTCTGATGCAACAAATCTTTTGTTTTGTATTGCAGTATTACCAAGCAGAGTTTCGCACAAGTACATGGAATAGAGCGTTCCAGCATGTCTTAGTGAACTGTACTGTTTATCTGAATATCTTGTCTGCACATCAGTGTTTGAACGGTATACATACTTGCCGCTTTCAGTTGTATTTCTTGAAATATAAAGCATTGCAAGAAGTATGCAGTTGTCCAGCTTGTCTATATCTAAAGAAAATTGTGCGGGTTTTTTATTATTTTTAAAAAAATTCAAAATTGATGATAACGGATTTTTCATAATTTTTATTATAACTTTAATTTATAAAATTGTCTATGCAAAAATAAAAGTTGGGCTGATTAACCCAACTTTACTTTATTTTTTATGTTTTGCAAAACTTTACTTCAAAGCAAAAGTCATGTCAGCTTCAACACAAACTTTGCCATCTACTCTTCCTGTGCCGTGAGCTTTGCATATCGGGCCTTTTACTTTTTGAAGTTCGATTTCCATTTCGAATTTGTCGCCGGGTCTTACAATATTCTTAAATCTAACATTGTCAACTCCTGCATATAATGTTAATTTTCCGGCGAATTCAGGCATTGTCATTAAAACGGGTGCTGAACATTGTGCCATAGCTTCAAGCTGTAAAACCCCAGGCATAATAGGATTGTTCGGGAAGTGCCCCTGAAAGAACTGTTCGTTCATGGTCATATTTTTGTAGCCTCTTGCGTATTTGCCCGGAACACATTCCGTAATTCTGTCTACAAGCAAAAACGGATATCGGTGTGGAATCATTTCCATAATCTGCATTGTGTCAAATTGTAAAACTTCTTGTTTAGTTTCTTCTGTCATTTTTTGTCTCCTTATTTACATTCAATTAATTTTTCTTTTAACATTTTTGCTACTTTTACATGAACAGCATGTCCTGCTTCTTTTGCAAGAATTTGGCATTTCAAATTTAAAGGATTTACTCCCGTAAGATAAAAGTCCCCGATTAAATCAAGGATTTTATGTTTAACAGGTTCATTTTCGCTTCTTAACGGCGAAGTGTAACCTTCATCCTGAAGCCCGAGTGTGTTTTCGATATTCACACCCTGTGCAAAGCCAAGCATCTGGAATTTTTTCAAATCCTTATAAAAACCGAAAGTTCTAGCTTCAATTATTTCTTCGCGGTTTTTCGGGTTGTAAGCCGCCCAGCGTCTTGTCAAATCCGGATGGTCGTAATTCACAGCATAAGAAATATAAAGCTCAGGCGCCGGGAGAACGACAAGACTAGTTTTACCATTCAAATAATATATAGGTTCGCGTACTGTAAAATACTGTTTTTTTTCGAAAAGATGTTTTTCAATTCCTGCTTTTTCAAAAAGTTCAACCCATTGTTTTGAACTTCCATCCAAAGCCGGAACTTCCATTTCATCCATGCAGATGTCGATACTGTCAATTCCGCAGAACGCAAGCGCAGCCGTCAAATGTTCGGTCAGCATTGCTTTTGCCTTTGATTTTTTGTCGCCCAAAACAACGCAATGGTCGGTTGAGATAACATTTTCAACATCAGCTTCAAACGGGTCAGCGCCGTTTATAAAATACCTGATTTTACCGGTTTTTGACGGGAAAAAATTTACAGTGCAAGGCTTGTTTTTCATCAAGCCGTTGCCGGTTATTGAAGTTTCCTTAAGAATTGTGGTCATTGTTGATATTTTCCTCAAATTCTTTTAAAAGCGGTTCGTATTTTCTGAATTTTGCAAAGATTTCTTGAGCGTCTTTCAAAGTTTTAAGTTGTTTGATAAAATCTTTTCTCGGCATTGCCGGAATTCCGACAACGATTGATTTTTCAGGGAAAGATTTTGTAACGCCTGCTTTTGCAGTAATTATTGTATCAGAACCGATTTCGATATGGTCAGCCAAACCTGCCTGGCCGGCAATTACAACTCTGTCGCCGATTACGCAGCTTCCGGCAATACCAACTTGAGAAACGATTAAGCAGCCTTCACCAACTTTACAGTTATGGCCTATCATTACAAGGTCGTCAATTTTTGTATTGTCGCCGATTGTAGTATTTTCTATTGTTCCGCGGTCAATTGTTGTATTTGCTCCGATTTCAACATTGTTTCCGATTGTAACCGCGCCGATTGACGGAATTTTGAAAATTACATGTTTTGCATTACTTTCTTTAATTTCACCGTCTTTTCTTGCCTGCTCAATGTTGTCAGGATTTTCTGTTACAAAGCTGAAGCCGTCAGCACCAAGAGAAACTCCGTGGTGAAGAATTACATCATTGCCGATTTGAACTCTGTCGCCAACATTTACGCCGGCGTGGAAAAAGCAGTTTTTACCGATTTTTACGCCGCCGCCGATGTATGAGTTTGCAAGAATTTTTGTATTATCGCCGATAACTGCATCGCGAGAAACAACAACATTCGGGCCGATTTGAACATTTTCACCTAACTTTGCTGTTTCATGAACAACTGCTGTCGGATGAATGCCTTTATTAACTTCCGGGGCTGTGTAGAACATATTTAAAAGTTTCATCATCGCAAGACGCGGGCGCTCAACTTCAATAGTTGTCAAACCGTCGATTTGCACACCCAAAGGCACCAGAGCTGCTTTCGCTTTTGATTTTGCAAGGTTTGCAATTTCTTCTTCGCCCAAAGCAAGCGCTAAAGTGTTTTCATCAGACAAAAGCGGAGGCGCAATCTGAGTAATTGTTGCATCCTGAACCTTTGTCAACATACCGCCTGTGATATGTGTAATTTCTTCTAAAGTGAATTTTGGCATTTGTTTTTCTCCTTATTAATAAATTATTTTATTATTTTTATGTCATTGCGAGCCCTGTATCCGCCATAAGCGGGGCGGGCGAAGCAATCCAGCTTATTGAATATCATCATATAAATCGTTCCAATCAGGATTATTTATTTCAATTAATTTAAGCTTATTTTTTCTTGAATATCCTTTCAATTTTTTCTCTTTTACAATCGCGTCCTCTATATTTTCACAAACCTCATAGTAAGCAAGTTTATCTACATTATATTTTTTTGTAAAGCCGTCAATTAATTTATTTTTATGTTCACACACACGTTTTTGCAAATCTGATGTTACACCTGTGTATAAAGTACCGTTTCTTTTATTAAAAAGAATATATACATATCCATTTTTCATAATTATTCACTGTCAATAGGCTGGATTGCTTCGCATTCGCTCGCAATGACAGGCTGATTAATCCTTTCAATGGTTTTCGTCGTTGAACGCCCCTGAACAAATTCTATAAACTCAACTCTCGTATTATTTTTACGCATAATATCAGCTTCGGGCAGAGTTTCCATTGTGTAGTCAGCGCCTTTTGTGTAAACATCCGGCTTAATCTCATCAAGCAGATTGCGCGGGCTGTCTTCGTCAAAAAGCACAACAAAATCCACGCATTTTAATGCGCATAGAATTTCTGCCCTGTCATCTTCGCAATTTATCGGCCTGCCTTCGCCTTTAATCGAACGAACTGATTTATCCGAGTTCAAAAGAACAATCATATAATCCGCAAAAGATTTTGTTTTCTCCAGATATCGCACGTGACCGACATGAAGAATGTCAAAACAGCCGTTTGTACAAACAACAGTTTTTCCGCTTTTATGCAGGTTCGCTACAAATTCCGCAACTTTTTCTCTTCTTAATAATTGTCCCATATTACTCCTTATTCTGCTATTTTACCAGAAACAAAGAATAATAGCCTTGCTTTTTAACAAAAAGTAATAATAAATTAACGGCTGGGCTTTTGACGCAGCAAATTGCCGGCTATACAATTTGAAGAGTTTGCTCAAGCATTTCAACAGTTGAGCGAAGGTAATTGTATTTTTGTTCTTCTTTTAATTCTTCTTGTGTATTTTCAATGTCTTTTTCGAGTATTTGATTATCCATGATTTTCTCCAAAGGGTAAATAATTATTTTTTATTATGACGGATCTTTGAAAGCGCAACATTTATGGCATCCTTTGCACGGTCAAAACCCCACGATTCCTGCAAAATCGCTGCTGCTTTCTTATCATTAAACGAATCTTCAAGAAATTCAATTGGCCTGCCGTTCCTATCAACGAAGATATCTTTTTCTGCATTCAAATTTTCCGCAAGAGAAGAAATCTTTTTCACGGCCGGCGCCACTGGGGTATGTATATTATTAATTTTCATTTTTTCTCCTAGAATAAATCCATTTCTATAAGTTTTTGACAAATTCTGACAGTATTTAATGCTGCTCCGATTCTCAAATTGTCAGCCACGCACCAAAGCGAAATTCCATTATCAAAAGCCAGATTTTTACGAATTCTGCCGACAAAAACAGGGTCAACACCGGAAGCATCACGTGTTGTCGGGTATTCAAAGTTTTCGGGGTTATCGATAACTTTAACGCCAAAAGAATTCTTCAAAATTTCACGGACTTCTTCCGGCGAAATTTTTTCTTCAAATTCAATATCAACAGCTTCCGAATGTCCGTTGTAGACAGGAACTCTTGCTGCCGTACAGGAAATCGGCAAGTCTGCCGGAAGATGAAGAATTTTTTTAGTTTCGTTAGCAACTTTCATTTCTTCTTTTGTGTAGCCGTTTTCGCAGAACACATCGATTTGCGGAATTACGTTAAACGAAATCGGTTTTTTGAAGCATTTGTTTTCAAAGTTTTCGCCTGCAAGATTTGCTTTTGTATCGGCGGTAAGTTCGTTTATTGCAGCAAGTCCGGCGCCTGAAACAGCCTGATATGTCGAAACGATAAGTCTTTTAATCTTTGCTTTTTCATGTAGCGGTTTTAAAACAAGCATTAATTGTGAAGTTGAGCAATTGGGGTTTGCGATTATGCCTTTATGTGTTCTTAAATCTTCATCATTAACGTAGGCAATTACAAGCGGAACATCTTTCTCCATTCTGAATGCGCTTGAATTGTCAACCAGAACAGCACCGCGTTTAACAATTTCAGGAGCGAATTTTTGCGAAGTTGAGCCGCCGGCAGAGGCTAAAACAATATTTACGCCGTCAAAACTTTCCGGTTTTGCTTCTTCAACGGTATATTTTCTGCCCTGAAATTCAATTTGCGTGCCGGCGCTTTTTGCACTCGACAAGAATTTTATTTCATTGAACGGAATTTTTAATTCGTCAACTATCTTGGTAATTTCTCTTCCAACGACGCCGGTTGCGCCCAAAATTGCGATATTTGGTTTTCTCATTATGTCCCTCTTTTCGTCTGCGTTAATTATAATAACAAAGGCATAATAAAAAATCTTGTTATGTTAATTTTTATTTATTTAACTTTTGAGTCAGGGAATTCTTTACACCCCACGCGCAAATTTAAGTCTCGAATTTTCTAGACAACATTTGCACCCTCTCCTGATACAGGAGAGGGTTGAGTTAACCTGCAAATTTCAAGAATATCTCATAAGAAGATGTCCTTTACCAGCGCAAAATTCATAAATTTTGACGAAGCATTTAACACTGCTCCTAGCGCCAATTGTATGACAGTTCCAACGTATAGAAGTGAACTTTGTTCACCAGGGATAATCATCTTTCATTTCCCAGTTGTCAATCAGGATTAAAGCCGCGCAAAACCAGTTGTGATTTGTTGAAGCCATATCCTTGTCACGATATTTGCAGCCGCAGTCAGCATAAGATGCAGCTCCATTCACATAAACATTTCTATGCCATGCAGAACCCAAAACCGGATTCCGCCAGATATTCCAGCCGTATGGGATAAAATTTTCAGCTTTTTGGAAGCTTTTATCTGTCGGTGCGACAAGGGTATATATAAAAATATCTCGGCCGGGAAAATTTGGTTTAGTGCGGCCGTTTAAATCAACCAAAACAGCCGATTTGCCCCAAAAGTATAAATTTACACCGGATGAAAGAACGACTTTCAAGACGCCTGAACCTCCCATAGCACCTGGAATATATTCAAGCGCTGGATCTAATTGCAGATTAATTTCTCCGGCGCGAATTACTTTAACTTCCATTGTCTTTAGATATTTGATTATGTAAGTGTTCCAAAAATCCTGAACATTATAGGCCGTAAAACTTCCGTAATCCCAATATTCCCGCTCACCATACTCTGCAACAGCAAGGCTTGCGGCAAGATTAAGCTCCGTATAAGTTTTCTTTAAAAGAGTCAGTGTTTGATTTTTTTGATATTTACCTATCAGATTTGGTAGAGTCATTGCGCAAATAACTCCGATTATGCCGAGGGTGATGAGGACTTCGGCCATGGTGAAGGCGGGGGGTTGGGGAAGTGAAAAGTGAGAAATGAAACGTGAAAAGGCCGTTTCATTAATTAGTAAACGGTGAACAGTGAGCGGTGAGCTGTTCATTTCATTTTTACTCTGTTTCTTCGCGAAGAAGTTCTTGGGGGATTTGTTTTCGAAACGATAGCGAGCTAGCGAGCGTGTTTGAGAAAATAAATCTCCCAAGAACGACCTGAACCACCCCAACAATGTAAATTTAAACAAAACCCTTACAGGAGCTGGGTTACAGGACGCCCCCCCCCCCCGGAAATTCAATCATAGTCTGCTTTTTCATACTCATAGCTCCTTTGTTCATTTATATAATATTTTTATTTTTTCTTAATTCTAAATTTCTACACGTCCGGCAAATCGCCTTTTACAACAGCAGTTTCGGAACTTTCAAGCTCAAATTCTTCATGAAGAGCTTTCAAAGCGCGATGTGCGTCGTCTTTGCTTACAAGACAGCTTATTTTGATTTCACTGGTAGAAATCATTTTGATATTCACACCGAGTTTTGCAAGTGTTTCAAACATTGTTGAAGCAATACCGGGGCGGTCAATCATGCCGGCGCCGACAATTGAAACTTTTGCGATATTATCGTTAATTTGAATGTCGCCGCAGTTAAGCTCTTTTTTCATTTCTTCAAGCGTTTTAATAGTTTTCTCCAAATCCGCGCTGTCAATTGTGAAGGCAATATCATTTGTATTGGAAACTTTTCTCGCATAAGACTGGATAATCATGTCGACTGAAATATGTTCTTTCGCGAGTTTTCCGAACAGTTTTGCAGCCTGCCCCGGAACGTCAGGAACATCGCAAACTACAATTCTTGCCTGAGACAAATCGGCAGCAACGCCTGTAACCGGTTTATAAATTTCCATCTTATCAACTCCTAATATTAATGTACCTAGATTATCTGTTTTGAAACTGCTTCTGACACGCAAAGGAACGTTAAATTGTTTGGCGGTTTCAACACTTCGCGGATGAAGAACATTTGCACCTGCATGCGCCAATTCAAGCATTTCTTCATAAGAAATCTCATCCAATCGTGTTGCTTTTGGAACAATGCGCGGGTCTGTGGTGTAAACGCCTTCAACATCTGTATAAATATCACATCTTTCTGCATTCAATGCTGCTGCAAGCGCTACTGCAGAAGTATCCGAACCGCCGCGGCCGAGGGTTGTAATTTCGCCCTCCTCGGTCACACCCTGAAAACCTGCAACAACAATAATTTTGCCGTCTTTAAGATTTTGTTTAAGCTTATCTGTTTTAATATCAACAATTCTTGCTTTTGAGTGAACATTTTCCGTCATAATTCCGATTTGCATGGCGTTAAAGCTCACAGCATCATATCCTTGCGACTGAATTGCCATTGCAAGAAGCGCAATTGAAACACCTTCACCGGTAGAAAGAAGCATGTCCATTTCACGTCCTGAAGGGTTCGGGCTTAAATCTTTTGCCATTTTCACTAGGTAATCCGTCGTGTGTCCCATCGCTGAAACTACGACAACTACATCGTTTCCGTTATTTTTTTCTTTAATAACCGTTTTGGCAACGTTTTTTATTTTATCTGTATCAGCAACCGATGTGCCGCCGAATTTTTGTACGATAACCTTTCTCAATTTTAATCCTTTTCCTGCAATTTATTTAACAATTCTGCAAGTTCTGCCGATTTGTCAGGGTATTTAAATGCATTTTCATCTTTTGCTTTTATTTGTTTTTCAAAGTTTAATGTTTCTTTTATATTATATTCACAAACGTTTTGCTTGACAAGTATGTAATTTACATAAAAAAGCATGTTTAAAATTTCGAGATTATTTTCATCCTGCTTGAGCGCTTTGCGAAGCTTTCGGTTTGCGTCCGCAAAATCGTCAATTGAAATTAAAAATTTAGAATAATCAATGTAAGATTTAAGATGTTTTGGATTTTCTTTTATTGAAGTTTCGAAATATTCTTTTGCATTCGAGTTTTCGTTTGCGTGAAGGTATGATTTTGCAATGTAATAATAATTTACGACATCAGACGGGTCTTCTTTCAATGCTGATTTAAAAAAATGTATCCCGTCAACATAATTGCCTTCTGCGCATGCTTTCATGCCTAATGCACGGTAAATAAGCGGTTTTATCGGATTTTCAGGCTCATTCAGGGTATCTTCGAGAAGCTGTTTGTTCTCCTCCTCTCCTTCCAAAAGATTGCATATGTTTTTTAGAACTTTTATTTCAGAGTTCTCCCCGCCAAGCTCTAATGCTCTGTTCAACTTTTCCATTGCCTGTTCAAATTCTTCAAATTTTATTAAAGAAACAGCCCATTCCACATAAAGATTTTGAGCAAGCAGAGATAATTCTTCGGCTTTTTTATAATATGAAAAAGAAAGTTCTTTTTCGTTTTTGAGCCGGAAAATTGTTCCCAACAATAGATAAGCCGGCAGCATATTTTTGTTAAATTCAAGCGCCTTTCTTGCAAAAAAGCCTGCGCTTTCGTAATCTTTTTTCAAAAATTTTAATCTTGCGTATTCAAACGAATTAGCCTCGTTTGGCGAAACATTTGCAAGAAATTGAAGTTTATTTTCGGCTTCATCATACATTTTTAGTTTGATTTCCATAACGGCCGCCAGAAATAAAGCGTTTGAATTATATTTGTTCATTTTAACTGAAAGAACAAACTTTTCTCTTGCGTCGGCAAATTTTTCAAGCTTCATTAAAGCCATTCCCCAACCCATTAAAACTTCGGAATTTCCGGGAGTAATTTTGTCAGCGTTTTCAAAAGCCTCCTGCGCTTCCTCGTAAAGCTTGACATTGATAAGCGCAAAGCCCAGATTTTTCCAGATAATTTTGTCATTGCAGTTAAGGTTTGCGGATTTTTTGTAAACCCTTACCGCGTCATCAAATCGGAAAAGTTTGTCATAAATTATTCCCTGATATTTGTAAACAAGCGCGTCCTCCTGCGGAAGACTTTCAGCCTGATGTAAAAGTTCAAGTGCGTCTTTATACTGGCCTTTATCAATTGCTTTTTTGGCACGGTTTACGTAGGCAACCGACGGCAGTGACTGGATTACGGTATCTTCCTTGTAAGTGTCAATCCGTGAGTTAAGGTTTGTTATGTCTTCGATTATTTTTTTAAATCTGCTAAACAATCCGCCACCTCTCTGAATGCTCCAAATCCGCCGTCACGCGAGGTAATTTGAATTCCCTCAACTGTTTTCAAAACATCAGGCGCGTGCGGAACTGTAATCCGGTACTTTGCAAACTTTAAACTTTCCAAATCGTTGATATCATCGCCGATATATAGATATTCCTCCTGCGAGTAGGAATATTTTTCAACAATTTCTTTTAAAACGTCAATTTTCTTTCTTATGTTTGTGTGAACTTCTTTTATGTCAAATTTTTTTGAAAGAATTTCAATCGCATGGTTTTTCTCGCCGGAAATAATCCCGATTTCATAACCGCTTTTTTTAAGGATTGAAAAACCCATAACGTCCATAAAGTTAAGTCTTCTTGACATGTCGCCGTTGTCTGAAATATAAACGCAATTGTCCGTTACAACTCCGTCAAAGTCAGTTATAACCATTTTTATCGTGCCGGGAAGTTTTAATTCAGCCATCAAATCCCTGAGTCCTCACTTTACATTATTAACATCAACCGGATTATCTGTTATAATGAATTGTAACATAAAATGCTTGGAAAGGCTAAAGGTTAAGAAATTTATGCTTTGGTATGTAATTAATGGTTGTATAATTTTGGTCTTTGTAGCTTTGTTTTTAGTAACAAGGCAGATGAACAAAAGATGGTCAAAAATTAACGATTATTTGGGAATGGTTACAAACACGGTCAACTCGGTACGTTACGGAAACCTTTCAACGAAAATCGAAAAAATCGAGCATCCGACTTATCAAAATGTAACGGACAGTATTAACCGGATGGTCGAAACGCTGAATGACCGCGAGAAAATGATTGTGGAATATCAGGCTGAACTTATCCGCCAGAACAAGCTTTTAGAAAGTGTTATCAACTCGCTTTCAGACGGGATTTTGATTGTCAACGAGCAGGGTAATATTCTTCGCGCAACGCCGAAAATTATTAAATGGTTCGGGGTTAAAGGAAACGACATTTTAGGGAAAAACGTATTTGATTACATCGAAATTCCGGAAGGAAGCGTTATTGAAAAACTTGTAAACGTCGATATATTTATAAAACACACTCCGACAAATAATTTTATTATAAATTCAATAAAACTTTCGCTTGACGACAAAAAACGCTACGTTCTTTTGATAAAAGACGTTACAACAGAGCGCGAAATTGAAACTTTGAAAGAGGATTTTGTAGCAACCCTGACGCATGATTTGAAAGTTCCGATTGTTGCAGAAGCAAATATTTTAAACTTTTTGATTGAAGGAAAATTCGGTGAAATAAATGACAAGCAAAAATTTGCGCTGTTGAATATGAAATCCTCCAATCAGGAATTGATTGAACTTGTTCAGATTGTACTTGAGACATACAAAATCAAAGAAACCGGCATTCCATTGCTGAAAGAATCAATAAAGTTGAACGAATTTTTAGAGAATATAGTAACACAGGTTCAGCCGATAGCAACGAACGCAGGGCTTGTCATAAACTTTTTGCCTGAAAAAAATATTACGGTGTCAGCAGATGTTATGCAGCTTGAACGCGTTGTGAAAAATTTAATTTCAAATGCAATTTCACACAGCAACACGGCAAAAAACATTGACATTAAGACCGGTGAAATGCCAGGATTTGCAACGATTTCGGTAATTGATTACGGGCAAGGGATACCTGCTGAAGAACAAAAATTAATTTTCAACAAATATTATTCAGCGGCGAAGAAATTCCGCAAAATCGGAACCGGGCTGGGGCTTTATCTTTCACAGCAGATAATTCAATCACACGGCGGCGAAATCACAGTCGAAAGCGAAGAAAATGTGAGAACGGAATTTTGTATTAAAATTCCGGCGTAGAGGATTTTAATAGCATAAAGTTATGTTGTTGTTTTTTTTATTTTGTTTTGTTTTGTTTTGTGTTTATTTTGTCCTCCGGACGGGGTGCTCCGCGCACGGCGGTCACCGCTTGGTTGCCCGCGTTTAACGGGTCTCCACGGCAAGGCTCAACGCCTTGACCGTTGCGCCCTCAGCGGGCAATCCGCTTTGACGGCAAAGTGACGCAAACCGCCGACCTACGCTCCGCTCGCTAATCAATTGTAATGTTCGAGCCGAAACAGGCTGACTCACTTTTTCAAATACCCTCCCAACCCAAAAATATTCATTCAGGCGTTCAGACAAAGCCTGTTTTGTTGTCCTCTCACATAACATTGATTGCTTGCTTTGCTAAGGTCGGTTTCAACCCTGCAGGCCACGGCGGCAGGCGCACGAATATCCTCGCCCCCTGGGGGATGCAAAGCGAACCACCACAACGAAGTGAGGATGAGTGAGCCTGTATGCAGAGCTGAGGGAAGGTTTTCTTAGTGAGGCGGGGCGAACTTAGAAAACCGGGTGAGGGGTCAGTCATTATCAGTTTAAGCTTATTAACCCCTCACCCGCATTTGTACGGCTCGCATAAGCTCGCCAACAACTGCTCCCTCTCCCGCAAGGGGCGAGGGGATTTAACGGATTTGGTGATATTACCACCGCGGCGTCTTTAGCGGGAAACCCGACCTTTGCGAAGTAAGCAATCAATGTTAGCGAAAGGATAACAGAACAGGCTTTGTCTGAGCGGAAAGCTTCAACTAAAATTAGCAAATTTGACCATAATAGAGCGAGTCAGCCTGTTTTAGCTTGAGCGTTACAATTGATTAGCGAACGTAGCTCAGGTCGGCGGTTTGTGTCACTTTGCCGCCAAAGTGACCGCCGTGCGCGGAGCACCCCGTCCGGAGGACTTTATAATAACTAAATTCTCAAAAATAAAAACTATTAAATACTCCCACGTATGCGAAAACCGCCCGAGGTTTAATATATTAAATCATTAACTGTAACATTAAAAGCTTCTGAAATTTTAATTACAGTTTCTAATTTTGGCATTGCCTTTCCATTTTCAATAAAACTAATCTGCTGTTGATTGAGACCAGTCAGCTCTGACAATTTGTCCTGTGACATTCTTAACTTTGTTCGATAAATTCTAATATTATCTGAAATATTTTGTTTAAGTTTTTCTATTTCCATTAATTTTATCATATATCACTTGCATTAAAAAATTTATTACTTATAATAAATATATTATTATTTATAACCAATAAAAGGAGGTCACATGCACGAAAATAGAAATATTACACGGGAATGCACCGAAAAACTTAGAGAAAATTTTGACAAATATTTCTCTGAAGACTTCATCAAATCAAAACCATTTAAAGATATAGTAATTGAGATTATGAGAAATCCTGTAAATGAATATATCGTCGCAATTTTGACTTTCAATATCATTAGGCAAGTCGCCGAAAATATCAAAGATACTCCGGAACTCTATCTGCACTTCTGCAAAAAAGAACAAAATCAAAAAAAATGAGAAAAATTATAAAGTTAATGAATTACACTAATAATCAAATCTGTAAAATTTGCGACATGTTAAAAAGTTAAAACCCTATTAAATAATTTATATTATAATATCTTTATGAAAGAATTTTTCATAAGCTTTTTAGACTGGATTTATAAAAAGAAATGCTACTTTTGCAGACGCTCCGAAGAATGCGTCAAAATGTGTTCAAAATGTTATGACGAAATGGAGCACCTGTCGGTTAAAATAAACAGAATTGTCCGCAAAAAACCCGTCTTTTGCGCCGGAGTTTATAACAAAAATCTGCAAAAACTTATCAGAGGACTTAAATATCACAACCAGAAAGAATTGGCGTTTTATCTTGCAAAATTTATGTATGAATTTTGGCAAAATGTTGAAGAAAAAAATAATTTTCAGGTTGTTCCTGTGCCAATATTTCCAAAACGTGAAAAGCAGCGCAAATATAATCACATGAACCTTGTTGCAGAAGAGTTTTGCAAGATTTCAGGCTGCACTTTGAATACGGATTTGATAAAAAGAATTAAGGACACAAAGCCGCAGTACAAACTCAAAAAAGCCGAACGTGAAGTTAATCTTGCAGACGCATTTGAGGTTGAAAAAGAAAACTTTCTGCCAATGAAAATTCTCATAATTGATGATATTTGCACAACCGGCTCGACTTTTGAAGAAATGATTAAAGAATTTGAAAAACATGGTATTTCTGATATAACATGTTTAGCGGCAACAACCCCGTTTGAGGAATAATGATTTTAAAAGAATTTTCAACATATATTCAAAGCCGTCAGGAGGAAATTAAATCAGGCAAAACAACCGCCGTGAAAATTCTTTGCGACTGGATTAGGCTCGTAATATCGAAAAATCCGAAGGGACATGTCGACAAAATTGTGCAGACAGAAATCCTTCTTGCTGAAAATAAATGTGGCGATTTCTTCATAACCGCAAAGTCTGAAAGCGGAAGAACTTTAGTGAATGCGCTTTATAATTTTGCTCTAAGTTACGAGCATTTTGTCATGCAAAAGTGGCTGGATGACAAAAATCCCCATGATTTTAAAAAATAGCTCACCAATTACCATGTTGGCGGATTTTATTTGTGCTTTAAAATCTAAAATAATCATGGATTAGATATTTAAACGGAGCAACAAAACATGACAAATTTATTTCAAGCACAAACCTGCCAGCTGAAAGAATTAAATAATTTATTTATTGAATTAACTGCAAAGAATTGCAACCAGCGCTGCAAACATTGTTATATAGATTTTCCGCTTTCTAAAAACGTAAAAGATTTTATCTCAATCGACCTCATCAAAGAAGCCTTAAACGATACGAAATCAGAAAATATCGAATGCATTTATTTAACCGGAGCCGAGCCAATGACACATCCGGATTTCAACAGCATTTTAAGGCTTTGTTTGAAACGCACAAACGTTTGCATTTGCACAAACGGAAGTTTCATAAATGAGAAAAAAGCAAGATTTCTCAAACGCGTTGAGGATGAAAGCAATTTTGAAATAATTTTTCAGTTGAGCATCGACCATTACAACGAGGTTAAAAGCGACGATATCAGAGGAAGAGGAACTTACCGCCAGGTTTTACATGCGGTTAAAAGTTTGATAAAATACGGCTTCAATCCTATACTTTGCGTGACGGATTTTTACAACGAAGGCAGAGAAAAAATTCTTGAAGGCTTCAAACCTGTTTGTGAAAAAATCGGTTTTGATGCTTGTGAAAGCAATTTTAAAATAAACAATTTTTACGACAAGAATTCAAAAGACGAAATTGAATTCCAAACCGGATGGGAAAGCCTTGACTGCGAATATGGCAGAATGCTTACTGCAAAAGGAGTTTATACATGTCCGTTTCTGGCCAACGACCACAGAGGACGCTCAGGCGCTGACTTCAAAGATTACTCGAGAAAAAATCATCTTGAAACAGATTTCTGCGCTTCATGCATGAAGAACAAGAAACAAATGTTCTCAATCGATTTCAAAAAGTTTTCATAGCTATTTCTTTGCGTAAAGAGTAAGTTCAAAGTTGATTAACAAAATTGATTTATCTTTTTCGTAAGGTTCAACTTCGATTTTTGAGATGTCAAGGAAATGTTCATGTTTGTACAATTCTTTGAGGAAATTTTCGAAATTTTTGTAGGTTGCAATCATTTCCATGCTAAGTCTTGCAACATTAAATTTGTCGCCTGCACCTTGCACAAACTTGTCGTCTTTTGGGTCGTATTCGTAATTTATAGAACGTGTTTTTATCGTATTTGCTCTGATAATTTCAAGAATTTCTGAAAACTCGCTGGCGATAACACCTTCAGCATCAAGACCTGTATCTGATGATTCAAACACTTCTTTTTCAATACCTGACATATCTTCCTGCTTTTTAACAGCAGCCTGCAAATCTTGCAATTCTGTTTGTTTCTCCGCAAGAACCTGAGTTTGTGATGTATATGATTTATTCAAAGCATCTATTGCCATGTATGTTGGATAAATCTTCATAACAATAGCTGCAATAACACCTGCTACAGTAAGCACAAGTATAAGCACCGAGTATTTCAGCTTTGATAAAATTTCTTTTGTATCAATTTCTTGTTCTGGCATAATTTATAAAAAAATCTCCGTTATAGTTTTAAAATTTTTTACGAATAATATTAATTAATAGGTTTGTCACTTAACAATTTATTGTCAGGCGGAAGGTTGGCAGCTTTGCCCGTAGATTTACCTGATTTTTTATCGTTTTTAGCACCGGCATCCTTATCAGCCTTACCATCCTTGCCTTTTGTTTTATCATCTGTAGCAGCAGGAGCTGGAGCTGAAATATTTGAAATTTCAAAATCGTAAGTTACAGGCATATTTGACATAAATTCATCAACATCATCCGACTGCATTTCCAACTTTTGAAGTTTCAAATTGCTGTTAACAAGTGAATCTTTAACGTTTTTGAAGAAGAGATAAACCTCTTCAACAGTACTGGCACCACCCTTTATAGAGATTTGCCCGTCTCCCTGTGTAAGAAAATAGGTTAACCACAATTGAGCAGGCACAGATTCGCCAATAGCGGCGTATGACATTAGTTTAGTGCGATTACTTGCCAAAACTTTTAATATCTCATTTTTAACACTAAATTTGCCGGCCATTTGCTGCTGTTCTTGAAGTTCTTTAATCTGCTTTTCAATTTGTTGAATACTTGCATTCAATTCATCAAGCTCAGCTTGTTTTTTTGCCTGAATTTGAGGAAGCACGAAAATTGGTATTGCAACAAGAATGCCAAGAACTATTGCAACTGCTGCCGACATAATCATTGCCATTGAAGGAGTTACTTCATAAACATTTTCACCTATTGGAATTTTGACAACTTCCTCAGTAACCAAAGCTTCACCTGTAGCAAGGAAGTTACAAGTAAATGGAAAATCAGACGATTTTGAAATTGCAACACCGATTGCCTGCAATGAAATTTTCAAAATATTATCCGGTAAAACATCCAAACTTACTGCCAAAAATTCCTTATGTTTGAATTTATTGTTTTCAACATATTCTATTGAATAATCAACATTCAAGTTTTTTGCAAGCATCTCAGCGCTGACGGAATCAGTATCAGAAACAACAAGCAAATAGCTTGCCGGATAGCTCATCAATGTAATCTGAGCAGAAGAAGAAATAACATTATAAATTTCATCACCATCATAAGATTTAACTGCAATCGGTTCTTCATAGTAGTCAATAATCTGTTTTCCTACCATTGAAATGAGAGTGTAACCGTTTGAACTTACTGTAAGCAAATTCCATGCAACATTATCCTTCATTTGCTCGGAGGCAAGACCTGTATAATCCAATGCTCTTAAGGAAGACAACATTGACATTTCAACGCCGACAAGCGTTGCACCGAGTTCAGTCAAAGCATTACTGATATTTTCAACTACAAGCTGCTGAACAGCCGAATAAAACAGTTTTCTATTTTCGCCGGTTCCAATATTAGAATCACGCCACTGAACAATCGGATCGTGTCTTTTAAAAACATATGATTGTTCAACTTCTGATGTAACTGCACCGGTAATTGCTTCATCACCAAGCATTAAGCTCATTTCTATTGAGCCGAATAAAACTGTCGGAAGGTTAATTGTTACATTACATTTCGGAGAAATTTTTAATTCTTCGAACATTTCAGTAACGTCTTTTTTAAACTCTTCCAAATCAGAAATTTCTCTCAAGGATTCGTTGTATGCTAAAGGCCTGACAGCATAATTTTTAACCGTATGTGAGCCATAGTCAACTTGAATCATCTCAAGCCCAATACCAGGGGTAACCGATAAAAATACATCAGGACGGTTGCCTGCTGTCAGTTTTGATATAAAATCTTGAATTTGATTTCCACTCATAATTTATAAATTTTATCTTCCTATGTACTTAATTCTTATTTTTATTATACAATAATTTTATTGAAGGTTGCAAATTTAACATAAATTTACACTAAATGGAGGACTAACCCCAAATGAAAGAGCTGATAAAGCAAATTAAAAAGCTTAAAGAAGAGAAAAATGCCGTCATACTTGCACACTGTTATCAGAATGTAGAAATAGATGAAGTTGCGGATTTTGTCGGCGATTCACTGTATTTAAGCCAGATGGCTGCAAAAACTGATGCTGATATAATTGTCTTTGCAGGAGTTTACTTTATGGCGCAGACTGCAAAAATTCTTAACCCTTCTAAAAAAGTCCTTCTCCCGCGTCTTGAATCAGGCTGCCTTATGGCTGATATGATTAATTTGCAGCAACTAAGAGAATTCAAAAGCAAAAATCCCGGAATTCCGACTGTCTGTTACATAAATTCAACTGCCGAAGTTAAATCCGAATGCGACATCTGCTGTACAAGTTCAAATGCCGTTAAAATCGTCGAAAGCCTTCATGCTGAAAAAGTTCTTTTCCTTCCCGACACCTATTTAGGCAAATGGGTTGAAGCACAGCTTGGAACAACAAATGTAATTACATATCCCGGATTTTGCCCGACACATTTGAGAATAAAACCTGAAGATATTCTTGAAGCGCGTAAAAAATACCCTAATGCAAAAGTTCTTGCACATCCTGAATGTCATAAATCAGTAACCGACCTTGCCGATTATGTCGGAAGCACAACAGGAATTATGAATTACGCAATAAAAAGCAGCGAAAAACAGTTTATCATTGCAACCGAAAAAGGCGTTGTTGACCGCTTAAAACGGGATTATCCGGAAAAAGAGTTTCTCCTCATTAAAGAAAATATAATTTGTCCGAATATGAAATGGAATACTCTGGAAGATATTTACAACTCACTTGTTCATGAACAAAACGAAATTACGGTTGAACCTGAAATTGCAAAAGAAGCAATCAAATGTATTGACCGCATGCTTGAAGTTTCAAAAACCGGAGCAAAGTAATGGATGATATAATTTTTGGCAAAAATGCAATAACAGAAGCACTTTTAAAAGGTGAACGCGAAATAAACAAAATTCTTATTTCCAAAGGTATTCATCCAGACGCCAAAGTCAACAAAATTATTGACCTGGCTAGAGAACGCGGAATTGTTTTCCAATTTGTTGCAAAAGAAAAATTCCAAAATTATGCAGAATTTAATCATCAGGGCGTAATTGCTCAAATTTCTCCTCTTAAATATACAGATTTGGAGGATTTTTTGGAAAACCGCCGCGAAAATGCTTCTCTTGTAATCCTCGACGGTATCGAAGATGCTCATAACTTTGGCGCAATGATTAGAACCTGTGTTTGCGCAGGCGTTGACGGAATTATCATCCCTTCAAGACGAAACGTTCAGGTGAATTCAGTTGTCGAGAAAACCAGCGCCGGTGCAGTAAATCATATTCCTATAATTAAAGTAAATAGCCTGTCCAGCGCAGTCCAAAAGTTAAAAGAACACGACTGGTGGATAATTGCAGCCGACGCTTCAGCAAAAGATAATTATTATGATGTTAAATACAATGATATGAATTTTGCTTTAATTATGGGTGCAGAACACGCAGGAGTTTCAAAAACTTTATTAAAAATGTCGGATTTCAATGTTAAAATTCCGATGCTTAAAGACTTTAATTCCCTAAATGTTTCAAACGCAATGAGCATAATAATTTTCGAAAGCGTGCGCCAAAAACTTCAAGGAAAAAGTTAAGCAACGTAAAAAAATAGTTTTATTAAAAAATTCATATTACAATAATTTTAGATATGGAGAGCTTTTTATAAATGAAAAAAGAAATAGAAAAACTTGGACTGATTTCAGAAGACATTTCTGACGAAAACGTGAACTTTCACGAACTTGAACCTATGGATGAAGATGATGAAATAATTCACTCTGTAGAAGATCCAAAAGTTCAGGAAAGTTTAGCGTCCGTGAATTCTGATGACAGTGTAAAAATTTACTTACAGCAGATTGGCAAAATTCCTCTTCTTTCTGGCGAACAGGAGCTTGAACTTGCCAAAAAGATTTACGAAACACAGGACGAGTTTTCAAAAAATCTTCTTGTAAACGCAAACTTACGGCTAGTTGTAAGCATTGCTAAAAAATACATCGGCCGCGGCCTTTCATTTCTTGATTTAATTCAGGAAGGCAATCTTGGGCTTATGAAAGCTGCCGGAAGATTTGATTACACAAAGGGTTATAAATTTTCGACCTACGCAACCTGGTGGATTCAGCAGTCAATTACGCGTGCAATTGCTGACAAAGCCCGTATTATAAGGCTTCCGATACACATGATTGAGTCGCTTGGGAAAATCCGCCGTGCAACAATAGATTTGACGACAGAACTTGGCCACACGCCGACAAAGCAGGAAATCGCTTACCGCCTCGGGGTCTCGGTAAATAAGCTTACCTCCATCATAAAATCTGCTCAAAGCACAATAAGTATGGAAACTCCTGCAAGCAGTTCCGAAGACAGTTCAAAAATTGCGGATTTCATTGTTGACGACTCAACAATTACGCCTGACAGCCGCGTTTCGCAGGAAAATCTTTTTGAAGACATTAGAAAAATGCTTAACCAGCTTAGTCCGAAAGAGCGCGATGTTCTAATTCTCCGCTACGGGCTTGACAACAGCGGTGCAAAGAAGACTTTAGATGAAATCGGGTCACAATACGGTGTATCAAGAGAGCGCATCCGCCAGATTGAAAACCGCGCAATCGCAAAATTGAAAAAACTTTGCAAAAACAAACATCTGACCGTCGGTTTAAAGAATTACTTCGGCGAATAGCACACAAAGTGTGCTCTTACGTATTGGAACTGGATTAGGTGAAAAGCGCTTGTAGAAGAATTAGGTGAACAGGTGCAGGATTAGGACAGCGGCGCTAGGAACGTAGTATGTTTTCTAACGATTTTAGTAAGCATTTGCAGGCTAGGTGCACGTAGTGTGCTCTTACGTATTGGAACTGGATTAGGTGAAAAGCGCTTGTAAAAGAATTAGACGAACAGGTGCAGGATTTGGACAGCGGCGCTGGGAAAGGTGTATGTTTGCTGACGATTTTAGTAAGCATTTGCAGTTGAGGTGCACGTAGTGTGCTCCTACGTATTGGAGCTGTCATACAAGTGGCGCTTTTAGAAGAATTAGATGAACAGGTGCAGGATTTGGACAGCGGCGCTGGGGACGTAGTATGTTTGCTGACGATTTTAGTGAAAGCTGACAGTTACAATATTATTTATTATGCATTTGCCTTATCATTTCCGGAGTACTAACGCCGCCGCGTTCAACAGGATAACCGCCATATCCTAAAATTATCAAATTTGTTTTCGAATTCGCTACGGTAATAAACGGGAATAAGTCATATCCCCATTTATTTGGCCCTTTTTTACCATTCACATCTACCGCAAAATTATATGGAAAAGGGATAGCGTAATATGCGATGATTATAATACCATCTTGTAAAATATATGCCTGATTTCTATTTAAAATATTTGTTGTACTCCAGCCCAGGAAACCTTTTATTTTATCCTTAGCCTCTTCCTCACTCATATCCGGATCGTTTTGCATGAAAACTTTTTCAAACCCAATATACTCAGGAATGCAATGATTTGCATAGGCATTGCTTTCACATTTTTGTATAACATTGAGATTTTTTAGCATTGCATCTTGCAGCACAGAGCATTCTTCACTATGTCCACCTCCCTTATACCCTGCTGAGGATGATACATCTTGCTCTGCATTATAATAACATAGCGGGCTGTAACCCAAGTCTGCCTCAGATTTCAGCAAGGCTTGTGCCAAAATTGAATATGCTTTTTTAAACTGTTGTTTCAAGATAAATTTCTGGGATTTATTAATGACAGACGGCAAAGTCATTGCAGCAACAATTCCAATTATTCCAAGCGTTATTAACACTTCGGCCATAGTAAAAGAATTTAACTTATTCATGCATTCTCACTTTCATATAATTAAATTAATACGTTTATTATAAATATATTAATTTAATATTGTCAACACTTATAAACGCATTTATTGAAAATAATTTACATTATGCCATCATGAATTTATGAGGATTATTACAGAAGTTAAGGAAATACTTTATCAAAAAGGATTGAGCTTAAAATTTGTTGCAGAAGAACTTTCCAAACAGCTTGAAAAACCTTACTCGCTGGCAAATCTTTCAAACAAACTACGAAACGAAACTATTACTTACCGGGAAATGAAACTAATCGCAGAAATCATACATTGCAATCTTGAACTGAGAAATTAAGAAAACTTCAATTTTAACAACAAAAAAGCCATCCTTACGGATGGCTTTTTATATTAAGTTAAAAACTATTCAGCGTCTTTGTTGATGTCTTTTACGCTCAACGCAATTCTGTGTTCTTGCGGAGTGAATTTTTTAATCAAAACTTCTACGCTGTCGCCGACTTTGTATCTGTTAAATGGATTTACGTTTTCTTCAGCCATTTCAGATACCGGCAATAATGCTTCTACTCCGGGGAAGATGTTAATGAAGGCGCCAAAACCTGTAACTTTGTTTACGGTTCCTGTGATTACCTGACCTTCTTCAAATTGGCCTTCAATTTGCTGCCACGGATCTTCGCCCATTCTCTTTAAAGAAAGTGATATTCTCTTCAATTCGTTGTCAATTTTAATGATTTTAACTTCGATTGTTTCACCAAGAGAAATAACATCTGACGGGTGCTTAATTCTTGACCAAGAAATTTCTGAAATCGGCAGCAAGCCGTCAATTCCGTTGATATCAACAAATGCGCCAAAGTCTGCAATTCTAACTACTTCGCCTTTAACAACCATATCTTCTTCAAGAGTTGAAAGAATGTTGTCAACAACCTGGTCGCGCTGTTCTGCAACTGCCTGACGCTGAGAAAGGATAAGTTTATTTTTCTTAGGATCAGCTTCAAGAACTTTAACTTCGATTTTTGTATCGATTAAGCCGTCAAACGGAGTTCCTGTTCTCAATTGAGATGAAGGAATGAAACCTTTCAAGTCTGCAACGTCAACAAGTACGCCGCCTTTAACGATTGAAACAACTTTTGCAAGGATTGTATCGCCTTGAATTTTTGCATCATTCAATTGCGCCCAAGCCTGTGCAAATGCCAAGCGTTTAAGTGATAAAAGCATTCCTTCTGCATCGTTTTCTTCTTTTAGAACGTAAAATTCTTTTACGTCGCCAATGTCAACAGTTTCTGCGCCATCAGCAGAAGAAATTTCTTTTAAAGGAAGGAAAGCTTCTGTTTTTGCGCCGCGAACGCTTACTAAATAGCCGTCAGTTTCTTTTTTAATAATTGTACCTTCTACGATGTCTGCAACTGCGTTGCTTTTTGAGAAAGATTCTTCTAATAATCTTTCGAATTCATCCATGTTTGTTTTTTCCATTGTTGTCATTTTAATATATGTCCTTTCATTTTAATTGTAATATTTTTCTGTCAAAATTTTTGTGACTGCGGTTTGCAGAAATTTATGCACGCGGAGCATCAAGTCTGTTTACCACAGCCTCAATTAGTTTTTGCGGCGTTGAGGCACCTGCCGTTACCGAAATCTTTTCTGCATTTTCGGTTAAGTCTTTATATAAATCCAATTCATCAGGGCTTTCGATATGAATTGTTTTTGTAATTCCATTTAAAATTTCTGCAAGATGAGTTGTATTTGCGCTTTTTTTAGAGCCGACAACAACCATCAAATCAGCTTCTTTTGCAAGCGCTTTTGCTTCATTCTGACGCATTGAAGTACTTTGGCAGATGGTGTTTGCAATATGAATTTCTTTTGTAATTGAAGTCAGATAATTCACAATGGAATTAAGTGTTTCGAGTCTCTGAGTTGTTTGAACAACAACACCCGCGCGACGATGCGCTTTAATTTTGGTTTCAAATTCTTTTAACTGTTCGACAGAGGCTGCAACAGCAACATTTTCACTCCACAAAAGTGCGTTTGCTTTAATTGCAACGACTTCCGGATGCTCTGATTTGCCGACAATTACGACAAAATAACCCTCTTTTGCAAGTTCAACAGCTTTTTGCTGAACTTTTTTAACATCAGGACAGGTCAAATCCACGATTGTAAATCCTGCTTGTTTAATTTTTTCGATAACTTCAGGACTTTCGCCGTGGCTTCTGATAACACAAATACCTTCACCGGTTTGAGGAATTTCATAGAGGGTTTTAATACGCAAACTCTCAAGTTCATTAATAACGTGAGCATTATGAATAAGTTCACCAAGAACAAAAACTTCTTTATCCGGATTTTCGGCTTTTAACTTTTTAGCAGTTTCAACGGCACGTTTGACTCCGTAGCAAAATCCTGCGTATTTAGCTAATTCAATTTTTTTCGGCAATGTAAAATTGTCTTCTTTCTTTTGGACTCGCGAAAATTCGCTGTAACAATATATAAATACAAAAAAACTCTAAAATCAAGCTTTATATATAAAGAGAGCCTTTTTACAGACTCTCTTCTTGTTTGTAATAAAATTTCGGACATTAAAACTACGATTTTATAAACATTGTAGCATTGTTCTTTTTTAACTCTTCCAGAGTTTTTCTATCAATATTAGCAGCAAATGCACCTTTGAGATCCTGCGGAACTGTTACTCTTATTTTGTCATCCTGATTGTCAAAGTATTTTGTAAAACTAGAATCTTTTTCGAGTTCTTTTCTTTGTTGGATAACTTTGTTACTAGTTGAGGTTTTCATAATATTAATAATTTTATTTACTGCGTCAAGCGGAATTCCGGCTTCAATCATGGTTTTTCCCATTCCGTCTTCGACCATAGCTTTTAAGAGAGGTGCTGAAAATCGTGCAATAATTGTATATATTGTTTTTTTGTGAATACCAATGGAACTTGCGGCAATATTTCTAAGCATATCAAGCTTTTTGGACGGAGAGGCTTCATCAAACATTTTGACAAAGTATTCGCGCCGCTGAGAAGCGGACAATTTGCTCAAATCACGTGCTGTAAGGTTCCCGCCAAGTATATTGACGGTCAATTCAGAGTTTGAGATTGCATTATTAAGAGCCAGCTCGCCGATTAATCGTGTTACTTCGGTTTTCTGAACATCCGGTGGCATTTTCTCAAGGTTGTCAACAACAGTCTTAATTGCTTTTTCGTTTTGGGTTTCATAAACAGTGTCGATTGCTTTTGACTGAACTGAGGGGTCATAATCTTTTATATTGGCAGCAGCATGTTCTTGAACTGCGCTGTATTTTGACTGCATAATTTCATTATGCATATCAAGTTGATTGTCTTTGTGTGATTTTGAAATCTGATCGGACAAAGTGTTTAATTGTTCAATTGCTTCTTCGTCATTGTCATATAGTTCTTCGATGTTGCTTTTCATTACTTTGAAGGCTTCGGTTTGATTTTGTTTTGACATACGAGTAACAACTTCAGACTTATTAGCGGCCTCGGTTGCCAATTTGGAACCCTTTGTCAAAGTTTTCAAACCTTCGACCTGATAATCTTTATGTAATTTATCTGCTTCAGCAGCTGCTTCTGCGATGATTTTTTCATCAGAATTCTTTTTGATATTTTCTATAGCAAGTTTTTGTGTTTCGGGGTTTTCATAAGTAAAAACACGGTTTTTGTTTGCACGCTGAACATTAAGGGATTTATCGCCTGAATAGGCTTCATTAAGTGTTACCCCCATCTGTCCTTCTGAAGCATTGTTGATTGTGTTGATTTTTAATCTTTCGGCACGTTTTGAGTCAGTTTCAGCAATTTTGTTCTGCGCCTCAACTATAAGCTTGAGTTCTTCCGGCTCTTTATAAATTTCAATATTAGCCGCGTTTAATTCCGGTGACAAACCTGACTGTTCTGCGGCCATTGCAGCTCTTTCAACTTTATTAGCCTCCATTAAGGCTTTAACATGTATCAACTTGGTTAATTCAAGATTTGCAGGATCGTTAAGTAATTCGTCTGACAATTCAGCAATAAACTTTGACTTCTCCTCCGGAGACATGCTTTTTGTTGTATTTTCAATATAAGAATTCAAGACCATAGATTTTTCAGTTGTACTCTGTGCTGAATTAAACAGTTCACCATATTCGGTTTTGTTTAAAGTCTCCAATCTGCCGTAGTTAACAAGTGCTGAAGGATCTTTTGCCCTTTCAGCAGCTCTATTCTGCAATGTATATGTCCTCTTATGAAAATCTTCTAAAAAATTAAGTCTTTCTGTTTCTTCTTTGGTTAAATTCTGTTTGCTTTTAAGATATTCAAGCTCAACTTGTTCTTTAGTCTTGCCAAGTTCCTTTAACCTTTGCGAAATCTCACTGCCGGCCAGATTATATTCTACAGCTTCATCATCAACGTATCCGCCTATATCAGCCTTTTTACAAGCGTCAACTATTGCCTTTGAAAGAAAAGCGTTTTCTCTTAAATAAAGATTTTGCTCTTTTGATCTGTTATTTTCATCCTGACCAAAAATATAGTCATGGAGAGCATCTATTGCGTATTCTTTTTTATCAGCTATATCTTTGCTGAATTGCTCAGCATTCACGCCTAAGGAATTTGCAGACTGAAGCTGGGTCATTTTTATACTAAAAAATGAATCTATTGATTTTTCATCAAATAACTCTTTTTCCGATTTTTTCAAATTACTGATTTCAGCGTCAATAAAAGCTTTCTGCTGTTCCGGAGTTAGAGTATTCCAAGCTTCAATAGTCTTTTTATCACCCTCGGAAGGATATAAAAACTTGTTTTTTGCAAGTTCTGCAGCATAAATAGCGAACTTTTCATCATTAGAAAGCTTTGAATATACTTTATGATTAAATATCCCGTTATCAACTAATTTTTCTTCGCCGGCTGACGAGTGTGGTGAGGTTTGTATTTTTTCCGTTTCTTGGGTTGTTTTTGTTTCAGATGATTTGATTTCAGTAAGCTTTTTATTTATAATATCAAGTTGTTTGTCTTCCGTGAGGGTTGCAATGTTTGGAAATTCTTCACACAATTTTATGAACTGCTCTTGGGTCAAACCTAATTTTTCATATATTTTTTTATTTTGCTCTGAAACTTTTGGCTGTACAAGAGGCACTAACTCCTTATTTTTGGAGGATGTAGTTTCCGTACTGCTCTGCGTTGCAACATACTGCTCGTATAACGATTTGCTGTTTACATTAATATCCATATAATACTCTCTTGGTTTTAATATCTTAAACATGTAAAAACATGACAAAACTACAGATTTCATCATGTTTTAACATGTTTACAATTATTTACATTTTTAATCTTCTTTTACTAGAGGTGCTGCAATGCCGGTGTCTACAAATACATACTCGACTTCTGTACTATACATATTTTCAAAACCTATACTATGCAAAAATTTTAGCAGGGAATTATTTTCTATATAGTAAGATTTAAAATTATCATCCATTAAAACAATAACACCGGTACGAAATTCTGTCGGATTTTCTGTATCTTTCGCAAAAGTATGCAATGGAGTATAACAGGTTACAATTTCTACCTCCGGATGATTCTCTTTTTGGTAAGTTACTCTTTCAGCGTTGTTATCATTACCATCAGTTGAGTAGAAACGCAGTTTAAATTTGCCCATATCGTTATCATTTATATCTTCTTCATAAACCATTTTACCTGCAATTTTAACTGGTTTAGCGTTCTTTAAGATATCTCCGTTTGGAACATTCTGATAAGAACCGTCTGTGGTTGGTCTAATTTTTCTGACTATGGTTTTATCTTCTATAGCGCCGTTATTACGCGGATCTTTTACCAAAGTTTTAATATAATTCATAATCCGTTCATCATTAGTAGCAGTTACATTATCATCTGCCCAAACAGCTTTGATTGAAAAACCGGGGCTTCTGGAACCGTCATCTGAGGTTATTTGGTAATTATAGGTGTATGCACCTTTTACCTTAGTAGTATATTTCTGGAGACCAAAAATTTCATCATTTACGAGAAAAGACATTTCAACTTTTTCAAAGTTTTTACTGTTTCCATCTGTACTCTTAAGGCTGATTGTTACATCGCCAAAGGTTTTGGATTTGAATTTTCTCTGCTCAATTACCACACCGTCTGTTTTGCGTGCGGTTTGCGCGGTTTCAGGGGTGTCAACGTATTCGATTTTGTGTTTTGGAGAATCTAAATCTCTTGTGTATAATTTGGTTGCAGCTTCTGAGTTTAAAGGCATTGCAGCCAAAATTGTTGCTAAAGGTATTGACATTTTACTCGGAGAAATAGAATTATTGTGGAAATTCTCCGGAGTTTTCTTGTGTTTGTTATTTTTCGCTGTAAAGTTTACATTAGAACTCTTATTAAAGTTTGCAGAAGTTACTTGCTGTATTGACATATTCTTACTCCATTTTAACTACAATTCACCAATATATTAGTTATCTCAAAACTGCAAAAAAATATTTTTGCCAGTTCGATTTTCACATCGCTTCATTAATCCCATTTACTTCCGCATTATATAACGGTTTTGGCGGTTTGTAAAATAATATATACAAATTTAATATTTCTTAACACTTGCGCCGGCTTTATTTTTGTTGTAACTTCATGTGTGTAAAAAGTTTACATAAAGAAGGAGACTCTTATGAGCGAAAGAAAATTAGTTGGAACAAATGAAATGTTCAAAAAAGCACTCGCAGGCGGTTATGCTATCGGTGCTTACAACGTTAACAACATGGAAATTTTACAGGGTATTGCAGAAGCTGCTGAAGAAACTCAATCACCTATTATTTTACAGGTTTCAGCAGGCGCAAGAAAATATGCTAACCAAACTTACTTAATCAAGCTTGTTGAAGCAGCTTTAGCTACAACAACAGTGCCGATTGCATTGCACTTAGACCACGGTGCTGATTTTGAAATCTGCAAAGCTTGTATTGACGGCGGTTTCTCATCAGTAATGATTGACGGTTCAAGATTCCCGTTGGAAGAAAACATCAAATTGACTAAACAGGTAGTTGATTATGCTCATCCGCGCGGAGTTTCAGTTGAAGCGGAACTCGGTAAATTAGCAGGTGTTGAAGATGATGTTAAAGTTCACGCTAAAGATTCGACTTACACAGATCCTGAAGAAGCTGCAAGATTTGTTAAAGAAACAGGCTGCGACTCATTAGCAGTTGCAATCGGAACTTCTCACGGCGCTTACAAATTCACCGGTGAAGCTAAACTTGACTTTGAAAGACTTGCTGAAATTAAAAAAGCAGTTAATGCAGCTGTTGGATATGATTTCCCGCTTGTTCTTCACGGTTCATCATCTGTTCCGGCTGAATTCGTAGCTAAATGCAACAAGTTTGGCGGTCAATTGCCTAACGCTCAAGGTGTTCCGGAAGATATGCTTAACTACGCTTCTAAACACGGTGTTGCAAAAATCAATATTGATACAGACTTGAGACTTGCAATGACTTCAACAATCAGAGAGTTCTTTGTTGAACATCCTGAAAAATTCGACCCGAGAGAATACATGGGACCGGGCAGAACTGCCGTTAAAGAAATGGTTAAACATAAAATGGTTGACGTTCTTGGAACAGCCGGTCACGCTCAAGACTAATTTTATTTTAAACAAATAAAAAAAAACCGCTTTGGACAAAGCGGTTTTTTTATTCAATACGAAATCTTATACTTTTTTAGAATGTTCAAATGACCATTTTAAGATATCAAACTCGTTAGCCTTAGCAGGACTTATAGACCTGGCAGTTCTCTCAAGCAAATTTCCAACACAATAATCAACTAAATCTGGCTATAAAAATATTAAATTAATAAAATGTAACACTGAAAATTTAAGATAAAATAAAAGTGACCGTAAAAACGGTCACTATATATACTTCCAACTGTATTGTGATTAAATTGATTTTTAGCTTACTACTTTTTCAAGAAGTCAGGTATTTCAATGTTTGTGAAGCCTGAACCCATTTGAGGCATTGAACTTCTTCTGGGTTGTGCAGCTGAAACATTGTTGCTTCCATTATTAAAAGCACCTGAGAAGAAATCTGATGCGCTAAGCTGTTTAACATCAGTTTTCGGAGCATCAGCAGGTTGATTTTTAAGTTCAAAACCTGTTGCAATAACAGTAACCTGAATTTCACCCTGAATATTTTCGTTAACTGCTGTACCAATAATAACAGTTGCATCGTCAAGAACTGCATCATGAATGATATTTGCAGCGTCTGTAATTTCATGCAATGTCATGTCAGGGCCGCCTGTAATATTAACGATTACGCCGGAAGCGCCATTGATAGAAGTTTCAAGAAGCTGTGAATTGATAGCGATTTCAGCAGCCTTGATAGCTCTTCCTTCACCCTGGCCGCGGCCGATACCCATAAGGGCTGAGCCTGAAGCCTGCATAACATTCTTAACATCAGCAAAGTCAACGTTAATTGTTCCCGGAACGGTGATGATATCAGAAATACCCTGAACACCGCGAAGAAGAACTTCGTCAACAATAATGAATGATTCTGTCAAAGAAACCTGGCGGTCTACAACTTGTAAAAGTTTATCATTTGGAACAACAATAACAGCATCAACTGCTTCTCTAAGTTTTTCAAGACCTTGTACGGCCTGATTTTGGCGTTTTCTGCCTTCCCAGGAGAAAGGTTTTGTAACGACTGCAATTGTTAGAATTCCTAATTCTTTAGCAATTTTAGCAACGACAGGAGCTGCACCGGTGCCTGTTCCGCCGCCCATACCAGCAGTAATAAACACCATATCTGCACCTTCAAGAGCATGAGTAATTTCCTGTTGAGCTTCTTCAGCAGCTCTTTCGCCTACTGACGGGTCGCCGCCGGCACCAAGACCAGCTGTAGATTTAGTTCCTAATTGAATTTTATTCTGCGTCTGACCGAATTCCAACACCTGTAAATCTGTATTCATTAACCAGAACTCAACACCAGAGAGTCCGGCTTTAATCATTCGGTTAACAGCATTTCCACCGCCGCCGCCAACACCAATAACTTTAATATTAGTAGGATTGACAGCAGAACGATTTGTCGGAGCCTGTGGGCTTGCTGTTTCTTCTTTCTTTGCAAAGATATCTGATACGAAATTTTCCACTTTGTTACCTCTTTATTAAATAATTTTACATAATTTCGGTTCATCCTGCCCGATTAATTAATTACGGACTCCCCAACTATATAATAACATACTATTTTAAATAGAAAAAAAGTACAAGAATTTTGGCTTAATTATGAACAAAAGTTAATATAAAATTTTTCTAAAGCATGGATTAGACGAGATTTCAGCGGGTGGGGATAAAAAGGAGAGCGTTTTGGAAGTAGCAGTCATTTTTCAACAAACGAAAATCCGCGTGGAAGTTCTTCTTCAACAAGCCTGAGTAAACTTGAGACAGGCATATTTAAAGCCTCGCTGATTGTCCAAATTGAAATAAGTTTTGGCTCGTTAACACCGTTTTCAAGACGTGAAAGCAGGGATTTTTGAATATCGTACTCATCAGCAAGAATTCTTAAGGATTTATTTTGTTTTTCTCTTTCGCGCCGAATAACTTTTGCAAGTGTCTTAAATACTATTTCAGCTTTTTTGGAATTCTGATGTTGCATATATAGAATATTAGTGTTAAAATATTTGTCAGGATTTCTATATATAGAACCATGGAGGAAAGTTATGCGCTGTAAAAATACTTTTGATAAAGAGGATTTGGCTTTCACAATGGGCGAAGTGCTGGTAACTCTGGGAATAATAGGTATTGTCGCCTCAATGACTCTCCCTTCATTAATCGGCACGTGGAAAGACAAACAATTCAAAACTGCCTACAAAAAGGCTTACTCAGATATTTCGCAAGCCTTTGAAGAAGCTTTATTTGAGCAAACCTTGACAAGAAGCACTCAATACAATACAGAAGCAACAAATCTGGAATTTGACATCATGAAGTCAAAGTTCAAAGCAATCACTGAATGTCCGGCATCAAAAATCTCTAACTGTTGGAAAAAGGGCGATACGCTTTGCGGCGGCTCCTGTTCAAGCGGCAATGCTGATGACGGGATTGATTTAGAAAATGGAGCTCCAAGCAAGAGTTATGGTTCCTCCTGTTTTATAGACGCATCAGGAAGAAGCTGGTGTACGTATACCTATAATGAAAATATCTTTGTAGTCGACACGAACGGATTTTCAAATGCAAACCGCTTCGGAAAAGACCGATTTGTCTTTACATTTAAAGACGGTAATGGAAACCGCTCCAATAATGCCGCAACATACAAAAGAATAGGAGCTTACAGCAATGCGGATAAACTAACCCAGACCAGTATGTGTAAACATCCACCATGCTATTATCAATCTTGGCTTTTGGATTAATCTTCTTGTTCCGGTTAGCAGCTGTTCTTTTTGTGCTATAATATTCCCGTTAGGAAGGACGTGGAAATGAACAAAAGAATAGTATCAGGTATGAGATCAACAGGGAAACTGCATTTGGGACACTATCTCGGAGTTATCCAAAACTGGGTTGAGCTTCAGAAGAAATATGAAAGTTTTTTCTTTGTTGCAGACTGGCATGCTCTGACAACCAAATACGACAAAACCGAAAATCTTAAAAACGATGTTGTTGATGTTGTAATTGACTGGTTAAGCTGCGGAATTGATCCGGAAATTTCAACTATTTACGTTCAATCACTTGTTCCGGAGATTGCAGAACTTAACATATATCTAAGCATGGTAACCCCGCAAAACTGGGTTGAGCGCGACCCGACCTTGAAGGATATGGCAAAAATTCTTCGAACAAAAGAGGGCGCAAATTCTCAAATCAGTTACGGTTTGATGGGTTATCCGGTGCTGATGAGCGCTGATATTATGATGTTTAATTCGTCTTACGTGCCGGTTGGGATTGACCAGGTTGCGCATATTGAAATTACGCGCGACATTGCAAGAAGATTTAATAACATTTACAAATGCGACTTTTTCAATGAACCTGAACCTATTTTGAACCATTGTTCGTTGATTTGCGGGCTGGACGGAAACAAAATGGGAAAATCTTTTGAAAATGACATTAAGATTTCAGATACAGCCGAAGTTACGGCAAAAAAAGTTATGAGCGCGATTACAGACCGAAGCCGCATGAGGCGGGATGACCCGGGTCATCCGCAGGATTGCGAAGTTGCCTTCAAGTATTGGGAAATTTTCGGAACGCCGGAACAGATTGAAACTGTAAAATGCGAATGTGAAAAGGGTTTGCGCGGCTGTGCAGATTGCAAACGCCAGCTTGGTGCAGTCATAAATGAAAAGATGGCTCCTATGAGAGAAAAACGGGCGTATTATGAAGCACATCCCGAAGTTGTTCACAAAATTATCCGTGAAGGCTCCGAAAGAGCGCGTTCAGAAGCGCAAAAAGTTCTAAAAGAAGTCAGAAGACTTATTAATATGTATTAAAAATGACTTTCACATTGTAAAGCGCTCTGCGGCAACCTACCATGGGTAATCGTCTTTGATTTCCCAATTATCCTGGAGAATTAAAGCTCCGCAACCTAAGGATGTATTCTCTCCGCCTGGTGTTCTTGTACAATAATTTTTTAGGAGAATGTCTCGTTTAGCATTCATATTCCAAAAAGTAAAGCTGCCGTTTTCAAAATAAAGCGCGATGCAAAATCCGTCAATACCGGAAATATTAGGTTTTCCCGGGCCGTTGATATCTATATAAAATAACATTCCTACATATTTGCTATTTTCTCCTCCGGAAGAGTTTAAACTAGCCATTACACTGACGCCGTTATTAAGCTTCATTATGCATCTTTTTGTACCGATATCAGGCCTGTTAGAAATCTGACCGGATAAGAGATGGTAACTTTTCCATCCGGCTTCTTTTAAAGACATATATTTTGGCTCACCTACTGTTTTAATATAAGGGATAAAGTATGTTTCACAAACTTCCATAATTGCATCTTTGGAATCCGCATGTTCAAATCTTGTCAAATTCCATTCGCGCGGCTCGCCGTTTTCCATTTGAGAAAGAAGAACAGCTTGCTGCAAGATAGAATAGGTTTGTTTTAGTTTTTGAACAGTAACTTTTTTATTATAATTCCCGATTATTGCCGGCAAAGTCATTGCAGCGATTATGCCTATAATCCCAAGTGTAATTAATACTTCTGACAATGTGAACGCGAAATTTTGCCGGGTAAATTTCTTATAGAAAAATAAAACTAATAGATTTGTTTTTGTTATACCAGAATATTCTGAAAATCTTACAGGAGCCGGTTTACAGGACGCCCCCCCCCCCCGAAAATTCAATCATAGTCTGCTTTTTCATAAATTTAGCTCCTTATTTCAATAATTTTTTAACATTGCAATATTATCATAATAAACGTATTTTAGCAATGAAAAATTTTTGCCCTAATATTCATCCAAAAAGAAAAGGCCGCCAGAAATCTGACCGCCTTTTAAGTTTTACAGTAGAAATTTATTTTTTCTCTTTTTCGGGTTTTGCAGAAGCCGCTGCCGGCTCTGCTTCAATTTCTTCTTGAGAGGCAACTTTGCCTAAAATTGACGGAAGTTCAACTCCGGCCTGACCGGCTAAATCATGCATTGCAGGCAGCGCTTTAATTAAATCGCGCATAAAGTTTGCGGTTGTACTTCCGCTTTGAGAACCTGCTCCGCCGTCCCAGACAGTAATTTTGTCAAATTTGATGTTCTTAATTGCCTCAACCTGTTTGCCGACAATGTCTTCGATTTTTTCAATCATCAGGAAGCTTGTAGCAATTTCAGGTTTGTTGTTGGAAATTTTAACAAGTTCTTCGTAACCTTTTGCCTTAGCTTCGAGAACGGCGCGCACACCTTCAGCTTCAGCAAAGTATTTTGCTTTGATTGCGTCAGCTTCACCGAGTGCGATACGTCTTTGTCTTTCAGCTTCGGCGTCAGCTTCAACCTGAATTTTAAGTTTTTCAACTTCCTGTCTTGCAAGTTCTTCTTTTTTAAGTCTTGCTTCTTCGCGTTCTTTTTGTGCAATCAAAACGTCGCGTTCTGCGTTTGCTTTTGCAACTTCACCGAGTTTTAATGCATCTGCTTGTTTTACGGCAAGGGTTGCGTTGTAATCTGCAATGTTGGCTTTTGCAATGTTTTCGCCTTCAACTGCCTCTGCTTCAAGGCTTGCAGTTTTAATACGCTGTTCTTTATCTGCATTTGTTTTACCGATTTCGGTTTGCGCGGTTTGTTCGGCAACCTGAACTTCTTTTTCTTTGTTTGCTTCGGCTTCACCGACGGCACCGAGTTTTTCCTGCTGTGCAACTTCAACTTTTGCCTTGTTGATTGCTTCAGCAGCAGCTTTTTTACCGATTGCGTCGATATAACCGCTTTCATCAGTAATATCTTTGATGTTTACGTTGATAATCTCAAGCCCGATTTTGTTAAGCTCGGTGTTGACGTTTGCGTTAATCTGTTCAAGGAATTTTTCTCTGTCCTGATTGATTTCTTCGATTGTCAAAGTTGCAATTGCAAGACGCAATTGACCAAGAATTATATCACTAGCCTGAACAATTATATCCTGTTTGCTTAAGCCTAAGAGACGCTCTGCAGCGTTAATCATTATGCTGTCTTTGGTTGAAATACCAAAAGTGAAGGTTGAAGGAACAGCGACACGGATATTTCCTTTAGAAAGCGCACCTTTTAAGTCAATATCGGTTGTCATCGGTTCAAGCGAAAGCACTCCGTAATCCTGGATTAACGGAATGATAAATGTTCCGCCGCCATGAACACATTTTGCAGTAGAAGTTCCGCCCGTTTTACCGTAAACAACAATAACTTTGTTTGACGGACATCTTTTGTACTGGTTGGCAACAAAAATCAGCACCGCGATTAAAATTAGCGCCGGAACTGTTATGAAAGCCATAAAACTTGGATTTAAAAACATCATTCTCTCCTTTTCCTAAACTTTTATTATGTAAATTATATTATTTTCGTACTTTTCGATTTTAACCGGCATAAACGCGTTGATTTCTTCATCAGAAAGGTTCACCGCGTCTAAAACTGAAAGCTGGTCATTTATTGTAATTTCGATTTGCCCGCTGGAATTTGGTTTGAAAGAGGTGTAAGCTCTTCCGACAGTGCCTACATAATCGTTCATGTCGATTTTTACATTTTTATCGAGTTTTTTAATCATAAACATTAGCCATGCAGAAATAAACATAAAAATCACACCAACTACGAATGCCACAGTAAATGCAATCCAGGAACTGGTTTCCATCTGTGTCAAAAACGTCAATCCAACCCAGCCAAACCCCATGAAAAATGCCAGAATTGATTGTATTGAAAAGAAATTGAATGACGGATCGCAGTCAGTTAGCGTCTCAAAATCAGTGTGAACTTCCACATCTCCGCCCAGAAACAAAAACAAACACATTTTTATAATATAAAAAATCGTTGAAAATACTGCCAGAACCAGAAAAATATTTTCTAAAGTTATGTAATCAGGCATAAAAACTCCTTTCACATAATATTGTACTTTGTAAAGTGCTTTTTTATGTCATACGTTTATATTATTTTTTTAGAAATCTCAATGTAACATTTCGTTACAAAAAGGCAATTTCTGCAATAAAAATTCCTTTATATAAGTACGGGAATAATTAAGGAGATGGAAATTATGCCGAATTGGGGAATTACAAACTTTACAAATCCATACATGCTGGCTTCTTTCGGCCCATATGCATGGAGTTCAAATTATGGTTATGAAACACAGTTTAATATTTTTCCTGATTCTATGACACCGCTGATGGCGCAATACGCACATGGAATTCTTAATCCGAACCACATCAGCCAGTGGAATCCGCTGTTTGCATTTCCGATACAAAGCGATTTTACAAACCCGCAGCTTAGCGCTCTAGGAATGCAAACTGCTGCTGATGCTGCAAATGCCATTTTTGAACAGCAGGTTAGCGGCTTGAAATTAAGCAGATCAGCACAAGTTATAAGTTCTGTAATAAACGGAACTGAAAACTTATTAAAATCAGAAGAACTTAATGATGCTCAAAAGGGAAAAATTCAAGCTGTACTCGATAAAGCGGAAGCTTTGAAAGAAAGAGTTGAACAATATCAAGAAAACAGCAAAGCCTCAGATGCAGATAGAGCGGCATTAAAAGAGGAACTTGCAGCAATCAGCACCGAAGCTGATGCGCTTTGCAAAGAATTCAGAGAAGTCTGCAAAGAGATAAAAGAAGAAATCAAAGCCGCAAAAGACAACGGTGATGATGACAAAGTCGAAGAAAACGACGATAAGGTTGACGCTGATGGAGACAAAGTCAACGGCAACGACGGAAACACTGATGGCAAAGACGGTAAAGGTGACAAAGTGGACGGAAATGATAACAACACTGACGGCGATGGAGACAAAGTAGAATATTCTGCAAAATATTCACAAAGCCAATATCAAACATCTTCTGTTGCAACCAGCCAGGGCGCCGCAATTGCAGAAGAACTTTATAAAGCAATTGACGGTTTGAGTGTACGTGATGACAAGCATATAGCTGCAATGAAAAAAATTAACAAAGATAACATAATGGAAGTTCTCGATAAATGGAATATGGGTCACGGAAAAGAATTTAACGAATCTTTAGTTGAAAGTTTATGTGCAGATTCATCAGGAATTGTTGAAGATTATCACATCAAACATATTGCAGATGCTTTAAAGGCAAAAGCTGGTGAAGAAGGTGTCAATGTTGATGAAGACTATAATGCCATTCAGGAAAAACTTGAAAAACGCTGGTTCCGAGACTATGAAGGAATCTATGAAGCAATAAACAATATGCACAAAAATTTGGGCGGAAGACCGTTCGAAAAGAAATAGTTTAAAGACATTTACCAGGGGAAAATAATGAAAATAAAGACATATATAAGACTGTCAGCAGTCAACGCTGATGGAAGGAGTTTTTCGTGAAAAATTTATGCAAAAATCTTAATGTGAAATACGGGCACACCAAAATCCCGCTTTCCAATAAGATTTTTTGCATTGCTTAAAAAATTAATATGTAATTCCTCATAATATATAGCGTGGTTAATCGGAAGTGAAGAGCAGGTTAGTGTAGATTACAGAGCCCTAAAAAAGGGCTCTTTTAATTTTCCATTGCGTTTAGTAAATCTTCAAACTTCATCTCCGGTTTAATTTCTTTTAAACAGGTTATTTCAGACGCGTCAACTCTTTCTCTGAAAATTCCTTCAAGAAGCTCTCTGTCATAATCAAGAAGAATTGAGCCATGCTGTAATATGTAACCGTTTTTTCTGCATTGCGCCGACCCGATAAGCTTTTTACCATCATAACACAAATCAGCGCCGGTCGAAATTAACATACAGTAATCAAACTTTGTCTTTACTGCTTTTTGAGTGCCAAACTCCAGCGGAATTCCGATTTTGGCAAATTTTTCGATTAAAAATTGCGAAATTTCTTTGTAGGATTCTGTAACATTTTCGCCATGCCGGAGAAATTCCACCGGACAAATATAGCAGTACGTAAGCTCTTTATCATGCAGAAGCGCACGTCCGCCCGTTAGACGTCTGACTATATCAATCCCTTTTTGCTTTAAGAACTCATAATTTAAAAAATCCTCTTTTTGGTTCCGCCCGAGAGAAACGCAGGCAGGCGACCAGCCGTAAAGTCTGAAAACAGGGTTTTTTAGATGATTTTCAATTGCATATTCAAGCAAGTCATTATCAGTCTGCATGTTTTCAGCGCCGGTTTTAACTTCATAAGGAATTGTCTTCATTACTGCTCTTCTTTATCTCTTTCAGCAAGGATTTTTTCAAACTCGACAAAGGTTTCGTTACCAACAAACTGTTCTAACGCCGCGCGTTTTGCCATGTAATCCGAGCGCGCTTTTGACTGTGCATCCATCGCAGAACGGTAATATGCGTCCGTAATCATTATAACTTCTCTTGACTCATCTTGAGCCATATCATAGTTTTTTTTGCGCTGGACAACTACCTTGTCAAGAAGCCCGAGCATTTTGCGCGCCGTCATGTAGTTATAATAAAGATTAACTGTCGTCTGCTGTAATTCTTCAATTTTTCTGACCAATATAATCATGTCAGCGTCAGTGACACGTGTATATTTATAATTCATGGCTTTTGTGTCCTGCGACATAATGCCGAGAATGTTTCCCCCAAGCATTGACCCTGTTGCAAGAAGAGGATTTCCCATGCCGGCGCCGACAAGAGTTGACATGCTTGCAATTGTTGTCAAAACATTTTTAACTGATTTTTCATTTGGTTTGTCTTCGTCAGGATTTGCAAGTTTGTACAAGGCAAATGCAATCGTATCGCTTTTTGAGGCTGCTCCGCGCCATAGAAGCGACAAATCACCCATCATGGTTTTCTCGTCATATCCGAGTTCTTTTGCAACTTCGCCGGAGATTTTTTTGATACTCAAATCCGCATAAGTTAAATCTGATACATCAAATTCATTTTCTTCTTTTTGAACATACTCCTGCTCAAGCGGTGTAACTTCAATGTATTTCTTCTCTGGAAGTTCGGAAAGCCCGGTACGGTAAGCCGGCGGCTTCGGTTCCGTAATTTCATCATAACTAATTGCAAAAACCGGAGAACTTAAACTTAACAATAATATAAGAGCCAGACATTTTCTCATTTTTTCTCAGCTCCTTTCACCAGTGCCGCATCAAAATTGTATTGATACAAATTCAAATTATCCACAACTTTTTTGCCTGCAAGCCGCTGAAGTTCAAGATGATATTTTTTTGCGTTTTGCATATACCTGAATTCCTCAAGCATCATGTCGTCATAAAGCGAAGAGGAAATTGTAATTTCAAGCAAATCTTCTGTTTCAAGGGCTTTTGAGTAATTTTTGTTATACAAAAGAAGCTTTGCGCGGGTTTCTTTCAACTGCGTAAGCGAACTTTTGTAATTGTAATATGCATCAATAATTTTGTCCTGAAGATTTTCGATTAATCCTGCAAGTTCAATCAATTCGGTATCCGTAAGCGGAATTTCCTGCGGGATGTTTTTGCGGTTAATCAAATTTTGCGCCAATCTTCCGGCCGCAAAAGCCGACGACTGCACAAGATAATCAGAACCCATCATCATCGGAGCAAATGAAGCCCCGGCAATTACTGCATTCAAAGTTTTAGCCATAAGAGAAGAGTGAATTCTGCGCTGGCTTTCGGGCGTAGCAAGCTTTTTCAGTGCAAATCCTATGACCTGATTGTTTTCAACAGTGCCTTTCCAAAGGTTTTCAATATCTTCAAGGTCTTTCTCCTTCTGCCTTTTGATAAGCTCCTGCATAACCTGCTCGTCGCTTATGACCAATGAACCTTTCATTTGAACATCAGATTTCGGCAGCTCGATTTTCTGCTCGTCAACACCGCTCAGTGTGACTTCGTCACTTTGTGCAAATACAGGCATCCCCAGCATGATAATCAACAAAAATAAAAGCTTTCTCATACCAATATTTATATCACAACAAAATAAATAAATCCAACGATTGAGTTTACTCTACTCCAAACGGTGGTTATCCTTCATGCGGCAAAAAAGTATAATCGGTTAAGAAAAGAGGCTAATCTTGGGAAACGATAATTTAAACAAATCAAAATATATGACAACAAAATCCGCCAAAAGTTCAGAAAATTATTTTGAACGTGCCGGCGAACTTTTAAAGCAGAAATCCTACAAGGAAGCTGCCGCAAACTATCTTAACGCTATTTTCATTGCGCGTGAAGACGCACAATCGTATTTTGGGCTTGGCATGTGCTATAAAAACACAAAGAATTACACAAAAGCTATCAGATATTTTGATAAAGCCGCTCAACTCGATGAGAATTACTTTGAAGCCTACTATGAACTCGGAATCTGTCATCTTTTGGAAGGAATTCCATGCGGTGCAATAAAAAACTTTGTCCGCGCGGTTCAGGTAAATCCTGACAATCCTGATGCAATTTTGCAGCTCGGAATTTCGCATGAAACCTGCGAAGAATACGACATGGCGCTTATGATTTACCAGAAGCTAATCGAAAATTCACCTGAATTCACAAAAGCTTATGAACATAAATCCGCACTTTTGATGAAAATGGGAAAATACAAAGAAGCATCATCCATTCTTAACGAACTTTTGCGTCGCAACCCGAAAGAAACCGAGGCTTTTGCGGGCATCGGGGTATGCTTTGACAAACTCGGCAAAAGCAGAGATGCGCAAAGATATTACAGAAAATTTTTACAAACAAGCCCGCTTTCAAGCCAGGCGCAATTTATCAAGTCGCGTTTGGAGAAACTAAAAACGCTTACTTGTTCAAAAGTAAAAAAATTCAGTATTGTATAAAAAACAAAAGGAGCCAAAACAATGACTATGAGAACATTTCAGACGGGGGGGGGGGGGGTAAACCCGCATTATTAAGAAATAAGTATAAATTACTTTTCTATATAAATTTTATTAAGAATTTTCATAATGCATTCACCCTTTCCGAAGTACTTATAACACTGGGAATTATTGGAATAATCGCATCTATGACTCTGCCAGCCGTTATAGGAAATGCAAAGAAAAAAGAAACAATATCAAAACTCAAAAAATCATACACAGTTTTAAGCCAGATGGTTTTGAGGGCACAAGAAGACAACGGACCGGCAAGTTTTGCCTCCAGAAAAGTAAATGAAGCTGAAACAAAGAATTTCTTTAGCCGATACTGGCTTCCATATTTTAATAATCCCGTTGTTTCAGCAGAAAATAAATTGCCATATAAAGAAGAAAGAGCCTATAGTCTTTTAAATGGTAAAAAATACGACTCTATCATAAAAACAGATTATGCAGGCGCCCGTATCAACTTCACAACGCTGGACGGAACAATCTATCATATTGGTATGATGCGCTGGGAATCAAACGGCAATAGTAGTCAAGCAATCTACACCACAACACAAAGTATTATTGTAGACTTGAATGGTCCTAAAGGCCCAAATACATTTGGGAAAGATGTTTTCCAATTTGTAGCCGACTTTGATACAAATGTAGTAAAACCTTTAGGATATGACAAAAGCGTTAAGAATATAAAATCAAACTGCAAAAAGAACAGCAGTGGTCAATATTGTGCAGCAAAAATTATGCAGGATGGCTGGGAAATTAAAGACGATTATCCATGGTAAATTAAAACCCTAAAAAAAATAAAGCAGCCCGTAAGCCGTGTTCTGTTTATAGATAATCATCTGTCTGGTATTGCGGTTACCCGCAATCTCTAGCGATATTTCTGAAGTGGGCGGACAGCCTTTAACCTTCAAGTTAATCTTGCATTCAATCGGGGTTTACTTAGCCAACACTTCTCAGTGTTGCTGGTGAAGCTCTTAACTCACCGTTGCACCATCGCCTGTGAAATTTACAATTTCCATCGGCAGTATGTTTTCTGTAGCACTTTCCACCGGCTCGCGCCGTCCGGGGTTTCCCCGGCGATTTGTCCTTGAATGCACGGACTTTCCTCACATTGTTAGCCGGCTGTCAAATCTGACAGCCGCTTGTGCTTCTGTCTTTCAACAAAAACACTGCCAGCGCAATGCGCGATTATCCGGCTGCTTTATTAAAATTATTATACTACAATTGTTTAAAAATTGACAAGCGAATATTCGCACATGACAATTTATATTTTAATGTAAAAAAGAGATATGCATTGTTTCTTCTTTGGTGGGATTTCACAGCTTGAAGGGCATATTTACTTTGTGGATAAGGCTAACACACAATTCGGATTGAAAAATCCGAAGATAGCAAGCGCTGGTAAGATTGATATCTTCTATCTTACGCCTTATCCTGACGTTTTGCGGCCAGCAATCGGTAATTAAATATTTTCATGGTAAAATAGTTTTATGTTGAAAAAAGTTTCTAAACTTAACAAAGGTCTGAAAGGGTATGTTACAATTCCTGCTGACAAATCGATTTCTCATCGGGCGGTAATGTTTGCATCGCTTGCAAATGGTAAATCTGTTATTAAAAATTTTTCAAATGGAGCGGATCCTTTATCTTCGCTTTCTGTTTTTAGCACGTTAGGTGTGAAACATGAATTTATTAATAAAAATACTCTTGTCATCAATTCTAATGGGAATTTGAACGCACCTTCAGATGTTCTCAACTGCGGCAACTCAGGCACAACAATGCGTTTGGTTTCCGGGATTTTAGCAGGACAAAATTTTAAGTCTGTTTTATGCGGTGATGAAAGTCTTTCCAAAAGACCAATGAAACGTATTATTACTCCTCTTCAAATGATGGGGGCGCAGATTTCTTCTGTTGACGGACATGCGCCGCTGGAAATTTTCGGGCAAACTTTGCATGGAATCGATTATGTTTCACCGATTGCATCTGCTCAGGTTAAATCTTGCGTACTTCTTGCTGGTTTGAAGGCTGGCGGTGTTACAACATTTTCAGAGCCTTACCTTTCAAGAAATCATACCGAACTTCTTTTAAAATACATGGGGGCAGAAATTAATTCTGTTGGAACTTGTGTAAAAATCAGCAAATCTGAATTGCAGCCTAAACATATTGAAATCTGCGGCGATATTTCATCAGCGGCATTTTTTATTGCGGCAGGGTTAATTGTGCCGGATTCGGATATTATTCTTAAAGATGTTGGATTGAACAGTACACGTACAGGTATTCTCGACGTTGCCAAAAGTATGGGTGGCGATGTTGAAATTCTTGATAAAGATACTGTTTCCGGCGAAGTTAAGGGTGATATAAGGATAAGATATTCAAAGCTTAAAGGCTGCATCATTGAAAAAGATATCATTCCACGTTTGATAGACGAATTGCCTATTATTGCTGTTATGGCTTCACTTGCGGAAGGACAGACTATTGTTAAAGATGCACAGGATTTAAGGAACAAAGAATCTGATAGAATTGCAGCAGTTGTTTCAGAGCTTAGAAAACTTGGGGCAGAGATAAATGAAACTTCAGACGGATTTGTTATATATGGTAAAAAAAGTCTTAAAGGCGGAACACAGGTAAAATCATATCATGATCATAGACTTGCCATGAGTTTGTATGTTGCAGGTCTCGTCTGCGATGAAACTGTTGCTATTGACGATTTTGAGTGGGTTTCAATATCGTTCCCGAATTTTGAATTTTTGTTATCAAATTTAATTGCATAACATAATCAATTATTTATAGGATTTAATTTGGGTCATTATTGACAAGAAATTGAAAATTTTATAAAATAAGACTATGGTTAATAAATATGTTAAAAAATATACGGTAAGTTCATTTGGGATAAAAGAAAAATTATCAGTTGCTTTAGGTATAGTTATTGCAATTATTTTGTATTTTATGTTTTTCCATGTAGATAAAACGCCATATGGATACGCTGAAATTCCTGAAGACGTTGATGCTTATATGAAAACAGCAGACAACTATTCAAGATTCTACGGAAAAGGCAAAATGCTTATTATGTATTATGATAAAAGAGATAAAGATAATCCTTATTCAAAAACATTTAAAGATGCCATAGAATCTGCTAAAAGAAATCAAAAAATAAGTGATTTGTACGAATTTAGACCATTTAACATTTTAAACAATAATGTTGTTTTTGATGGGAAAGAAGGCGAAAAGAAAATCATTGGAGAAAAAGCAGTCAAAAAAGTATGCAGAAGTTTTTGCATAGTTAACCCTGAGAAAAAATCTTTGTATTTCTATTTTAAACCGGAACAAAGAGATGTCCAGTATTTGGAAAGCAATCTTGAAAAGCTTGAATTCTGGGGTGCTAAGTTGGATTAAAAATTTATTAATATAATAAAAAGACAGGTTTTAAAACCTGTCTTTTTTAATGTAGTATGGTGTAATTATGAGTCTTACCTTCTCCAAGGCATAAAAAATATTTAAATAAAAAAGAAGCATTAATTAATGCTTCTTTTTTATTTGGGACCAGAGGGATTCGAACCCACGACCAAGGGATTATGAGTCCCCTGCGCTACCGCTGCGCCATAGTCCCGCGGTATAATTTAATTTTAACAAGGTATGATTTACACACTTGTGCTGTCTCTTCTAAATCTAACAAAAAATACCCCAAAAATCAAGCCTTGATTTTTTGTATTATTTCATTTGACCCGATAACTTCGTCGCAAATATCCGAGGCGATATGGCTTTTTGATGCAATAATACTGTTTTTTACGGTAATATTGTCTTCTAATATAACGTCATCCCAGATTATACTGTCAATAATTTTAACGTTTTTTCCGATTTTGCAACCACTGCCAATTGTTGAAGTACCTTCAAATACTGTACAAGCTGGAATTTCGCTTCCATTATTTATGTACTTGCCACTGGCAGAATTAATGATTGGCGTGTGTTTAAATCTGCATAACCCGAAGAATAAATCTTTAGTTGACTGTTTGTATTGGGCAAGCGTTCCTATATCAGTCCAATATTCATTTATTTCAAAGGTGTTAATTTTTCTTTTTTTTAGAAGTTCTGGAAAAACATTTTTTGCAAAGTCATAGAAGGTATTTTCAGGAATAAAATCAAAAATTTCATAATTAAAAATATAAATCCCTGTGTTTATGTAATTACTTTTAGCATCTTCAACTGTGGGTTTTTCTTGGAATTCTTTTATAAAACCGTTTTCGTCGGTTACAACCACTCCAAAATGCGAAACTTCTTCATGCGGAATTTGTTTTATTCCTATTGTTGCAATTGCGCCGCTTTTTATGTGAGAGGCGATGCCTTTTTCAATGTCTGCATTTGTCAACCCGTCAGCCGAAAGCACAATAAATGTCTCACCTTTATCGAAAAAGTTTTGGCATTTTTTTAATCCACCGGCAGTACCAGAAAGAGTATCTTCTTTTATGTAATTGAAGTGAATACCTAGTTGGTTGTATTGGTATCTTTCAATAATTTTTTCTGCAAGATAATATGTGTTGCAAATTACATTTTTTATGCCAAGCTCCCTAAGTTTTTCTAACAAAATATCCATAACAGGTTTGTTGGCAATTGGAATTAATGGTTTTGGCACCGCATATGTTAAAGGTTCCAGTCTGGAGCCAACCCCTGCTGACATTATCATTGCTTTTGTGACAATTTTGTTTGTCATGCCCTTCCCCATAAAACTCATTATATTAATTTTTGCATGAATAAGGTTATAATGCAAATAAAAAACTCTTGTCAATAAAATTATAGGAGTATAATAATTTTATGACTTTGGGCTTATAGCTCAGTATGTAGAGCAGTTGACTCTTAATCTATTCACAAAAATTTTTATAAAAAATTAGAATGCTAAATTATAATTGTAGCAAGGTTTTAAGCCTTGTTATTTTTTGTATAATATTAAAATGTTCCAAAATTGAGCGGTTAGGATGGGCTCTTATTCATATATGATGATGAATATAAACTAATTTATTGGCAGAAATTTGGAGAGGATTATTTTGTATGCGAATACAATAGCGGGTCGCAACAGCAGTTGAAATTTTATTACATTGAAACGAGTAATATTTTTGGGGTACATGCCGTATATAATCTTGAGAGATTAGATAATGGAAAATGTAGACGAGATATGCTTTTATCACTTATAAACAGCAAGGAACTGTCATATTTATCTAACTGTCAGAATTACAAATTGAAAGAAAAAGCTATTAGCAAAATGGTTTCAAATTCGGATAATATTATTTAAAATCCGTGTGATTTTCATAATCCTGAAAATGACGATACTGACATTGCTTCAAAGGGAAAGAAACATAAATTTAGTTGTAAGATATGCAAATTTTTAGAGCAGGAATTTATTAAAAACGAAAATATTAAAAATTTCAGAATGGACAAAATTAAACTTAAATACCCGTATGCAAAGCGTAAAAGTTTTCTAAAGGAACAATTAGAGTTAATTCAGTTATATTTTTTAACATATTTCTTCCCTAATCTTTTTTTCCTTAAGCCATCTTCACATAAAAGCCAGACAAATACTACAATCTATTGGCTGTTAAACAAATGTAAAATTTAAAGTAGTTAACCTTAAAGTAGTATTGAAATTTGCAGTTCAATGTGTTACAATATAGTATAATGTAATACAAAGGAGATATTATGGCTTCAGAACAATTCTCATTAAGATTACCTAAAGATACAAAATGCCGTCTTGAAGAATTAGCACAAGCAACAGGTAGAACAAAAGCTTATTTGGCATTGGATGCTATTGAAAAATATTTGAATATGGAAGCTTGGCAAATTTGTGCAATTCAGCAGGGAATAAAAGATATTGATGAAGGTCAATTTGTGTCAATAGATGACGTCAAAAAAGATTGGGGCATTGAATAGTGGCATATAAGGTTAAATTTTCAGCTTCATCATTAAAAGATTTGAAGTCAATACAAGAGTATATCTGTGAAAATAACAGAGAAGCTGCAAAAGAAGTAGTTGCTTATATTATTGAAAAAATAGAAACTGTTATAGTTCCAAATCCAGGTGCCGGCAGAGCAGGAAGAGTTTTGAGAACAAGAGAACTTGTAATCTCAAAATACCCATACATTGTGCCTTATCAGGTTAGAGAAGATGTGATTTATATTTTAAGGGTTCTGCATACTTCTAGGAAGTGGAAGTTGTAGCTTTTATTTCACTTGTGTATTTTTTTGTTGTATTTAGTAAGGGAAAATAAATGTCAAGATTAAACAGAAGGAGTTATTCTTCTTATGTGATTTGACAGACGCGGAGCTAATGGAGTTTTTGCATAAAAGACTTAAAAGAAATCAAACTTTTAAATGCGGAACATTGATGAAATCATGAACCGGATGATATAATAGTTTATCACCGCTCAAAATACCGAAATATAATCAGCAATCAGAAGGGTACAAAAGTACCTTAATTTTGCAATGAAAACGAAAGGCGGTGAATTATGTGAACTTTCACAAAAAAAACTTTTTAAGGTAGAATTATAAAATGAAAAATTCAATTCTAATCTTGACCATAATCTTTCTCTCAGGTCTTTTGAGTTTCAGCAGTTTCACCATTGTTAAGCAGAACAAAGAGCTTAAATTTCTGCAATCAAAGCTTTCTGAACAAGAACAATCCATGACAAAACTAAAACAGGAAAAAGAATTCCTCACACCTAAAGCCGAAATTCATCCTATAGAAAAAGCAGTGCAGGAATGCATGAAAAAAGAAGATTACACAACAGTCGGAATGTCAAAATGTGTAGATGATTCAATAAATGACTGGAACAAAGAAATTGATAAATACCTGTCACTCTTAAAAGAAATGCTGCCAGAAGAACAGTATGATTTGTTAGAAACCTCTCAAAATAAATGGGAAGACTACAAAAAAGCTCAGTGGGCATTCTTAAACGCAGCCATCGATGAAAAACATGGAACAATGTATATAAATGTTTTAAGCGGAGACAGAGCTGGTGTTGTAGAAAAGCGAGCAAAAGATTTGTCAGGATTATTCTTTGAATTGACCGATTAAATTATTCTGCCTTATAACTGACAGTAACGTATATTAGTTAATAAGGAGACAAAAATGAATTTAAAACAAAAACTTACACAAACTCTTACTCAAAAGAAAGCTGACAGCGATTTACTCTCTCAAATTTCAACGCTGAAATCAAAGCTTGCGTCTCAAAAATCTTTCAATTCAGCCGGATATAATAAACTATCCGAAATAGAACATTCTCTATATCGTTACAATACATTTATAACCGGTAATTTAACTAAAGAAGCAGACCGGGAGGCTCAAAGATTATCAGATATGGTCAAAAACCTAAATGATGAAAATTTTGTTTTGGAAGTCGGTATCAACAATTCAAAATATGTCTGGCATACAGAGCCTAATGCCTGTAAGGAATGTCAGGAATTAGACGGAACAATTTATTATACAAAAGAAGACATACCGGAAAAACCTCATCCAAACTGCAAATGTTCGATTGAAGAAATTCCGATGGATGAAGAAACGTGCGATTGTTCAAAATTCATTCAACAAATCGATGAAATGCTTAATCAAATTGATAAGTTGCGGGAAATTATAAGTATTAGAAGCTCTAATCTTTTAGAAATCCTGTCTTATGATTTAAGCATAAGACTTGAAAATTGGGGGCATTCTATATTAGAAAAATTTGCACAATATGATAATTTCCTTGGAGACCTTACCAGTTCTTTTGTTGAGTCAAGAGAAAATATCTATGAAAATTCAGACAAATATTACCATATGAAAGCATATTGTAAAGTCGGACAAAGAGAAGATGAAATCGCCGGCAAAATAGCAATAGGCGTGGGGCAATTTCGAGAACTATTTCAAGGAGTAATGTCATTAATAACAGAAGAAAAATCATTAACAGAAGCAATACAAGAATACACAGAAGATACAAACGCTAACAATCAGGGTTACAATTTGGGCAAACAAATACCAGAGGCGGATTGTGATGTAATAATAAATCGGGTATTCCCTTATAAAATATGGAAGGAAAATTAATTCTATGATATTATGTAACTATGGTAAAATTGTTCAAAATAATTACAACAATCTTATTGTCTTTAGTGTATATTTTAGGAATCTTTATAAGTTGTGTTATGCTTTGGGTACCCAAATTTGACGCTTTTATAGGTGGTATACTATTTATTTTAGTGTTGTATAATCTTTTAATGTTATATTACGTAAACTGGGCAATTTGGACTAAAGGTAAAGTAAAAAAAATTATAATGGCCTTTGTGGTAATCAGTTTTTTTGTATTATTCTGCATGATTATATCATATGAATAAAATTTGACTAACCGGAGTAAATTCCTCCGGTTTTTCATCTCCTGAATTTTATATTAAATAAAGGTACAGACCGTGCAATTTGATGTAAAAGAAAGGATTAGAGATGAAGCATTTAGTTGAACCTATCAGGGATAAAAAGCAAATAAAAGCAGTGGAAAATTACTTAGCACAGAAAAACCCGCGTAACAGATTATTGTTTGTTTTAGGTTGTAATTCTGGATTACGGGTTTCGGATATTCTGGCTCTCGATGTAAAAGATGTTCGCAACAAAACCCATAACGCTCATTAAGATACTGCCTTTCATACTTGTTAATCCTATCAGCAAGAGTATGTTTTGTTGCCTCATAATATTTAGAAATTCGTCTATCCATCAGATTCCGTATCACGCTTGAAGTTTAAAGCATCTGTTTTTCTTCTAAAAGTTTTACAGACTAACTTATAACCTTTTTTACGAATTTTAACGAGCCAACGGGAGTTTCCATTTTTATCAAAACGTTCTATGAGTGTACCCACAGCATTTTTACCTTTCAAACATGTTCCAAATTTGTTCCAATTTAGTTTAGAATAATTTGAAACCTACTGACATTTATTAAAAGAATAAAATAGCTAAACTTCAAGCCCTGACTTGATTTCAGCTATCAATAATTATCACTGGTTGACATCTTATACTGATTTTGTTACAATCAGTTTACAAAAGCGTGAAAATGCTTTAAAATCAAGAAAAAATGACTTTGGGCTTATAGCTCAGCTGGTAGAGCAGTTGACTCTTAATCAATTGGTCGAGGGTTCGAATCCCTCTGAGCCCAAATTAATATTTAAGAGGGTTTCCAACCTTTTTTAATGCTAAAATCTATACAAATTTACCCTCATAGTAAAAATAATGGTTCACGAAAAATAATTTAATGAATTTTCTTACACTATAAATTATAATATAAATTTATAAAGATAGGAAGAAATAAAATATCAATCGGTGAATTATTTATAGAGCTGGGTTTTGTCGGTAATCCTGAAACTGTAGAAAAGTTTAATAAAAAATAAACAGTCTTGCTAAAGACATGAATTTAACAGTTATAAGTACGGTTAAAGTTAACGGAGACATTCAAGAATTTAAAAAATGGTTTAAAACGTTTATTACAACGCTTAAAGCATTACACTTTGTTAGGATAATATCACAGATTGCTAATTTGCCAAAAGGTATCTCTGAAAGCAATCAGCCCATGCATTATTGATATTCCCGAAAATCTATTAATGATATTAAAAGAAAATAAACGGAATTGTACAAGGCTATCCAAATTAGTATTTCACAATAAAAAAGGTAATCCTCTCCATACTATATAATATGGAGCATGCTTATTTTCATCCATTAATTAATCTCTGTAACAAAATTTTAGATGAAGATAATCAGATATAAAAACTTAGATTTCACGATTTACGGACACATACGCTACCTATTTACTTTCAAAAGGAATTCCTGTAAAATATATTCAGAAACAATTAGGCATTCAACAGCGCGTATGAAAGTAGATACTTACGCAAGTGTAATACCAAGTGTAAACAAAACTAAAACTCAATAAACAAAATAGAGAGGTGTCCGAGCGGTTTAAGGTGCAATCTTGGAAAGGTTGTGTGGGAGCAATTCCACCGTGGGTTCGAATCCCATCCTCTCTGATTTTAATTAAAATTGTTATTTTTGTTATAAATTATTATTAAAATACATATGGAGAGGTGTCCGAGTGGCTTAAGGTGCGGATCTCGAAAGTCTGTGAAGGGCAAAACCTTCCGTGGGTTCAAATCCCACCCTCTCCGCTTTTAGTCCAGTACGAAAAACCTCCCACAACGGGCGGTTTTTGTCATGCTAAAATATTTAGAGAATTTTCAAGCCTTGGGCATAAGGTGCAACATGGCCTACGGGATCAAACCAAGTTTCTACTTTTTTAACAAAAGTATCAGTTTTTAATTTGGACGTGTATTCCAAATCCGACAGAGTCACTTTTACAGGCTTAGTTGCAAGCAAACTTTTCCCGCTTGTTCGTGTCCAGGCAATAATTTCTTTCCCTATAGTTGTTCCGACTTTTCCTATTCCCATTAATAATTTCCCTAGATTTTTTATGCCAAAAATTGCCTAATTGTTATAAAATGTAACAAACATTCTTTCTCTAAGAAGGATTGGAAATGGTCAAACTCTCTGTTTAATATACTCAAACCGACTGTCATTTTATAACAGCCGAAAATTCTCTTTTTAAAATTTCAAAGGTGCAGATTGGTAAAATTATATTTATAGAAATCATTATAAATCCTGAAGCTGCTTGTTAATTTCGTCAAAAAAAATCATTCCATACACTAAGTAATGAATTTTCCAAGATATTTCTATAATAAGTATAATAAACTTCCTTAAACAAAAAAATATTATTAGAAATAAAAAAGAAGCTGAACTTAAATATAAAACTTGTTGTATTCAATTGTAAATATATACATTTAACAGCTGAAGATATTTATCTGATTACAGATATTGGACTTAAAAACTTAATGAAAATTCTTGATTATTTAGATGACAAATTTGATAAAGAGTCAGTCGTGGATGTTTTATCTGAATACATTTATCTTTTAGGTCAGGATAAGAATTTTTCCAATAGTAAAATTTATGAAATAATAGATTTGGTATTTCATAAATGTACTCAATTAACTGATGATATTCCTGTTGTAAAAGTCTAAGTTTGCACAGACGTTTGGTATTTCCGTTAAAAAATTTCCCAGCTTTTTCAAATGAGCTATTACATTAATACTTATAAAATAATCTTGATGTATCAATTCCTTCAATTTGCAATAATTTGATTTTTAAATCCACACCGCCTGCATAACCTGTCAGATTACCGTTTTGTCCGATAACTCTGTGGCAAGGAATTATGATTGATATTGGGTTGTGTCCGACTGCTCCGCCTACGGCTTGACAAGACATTCTAGGACACGCCCTGTTGAAAGCAAGCTCATTCGCAATTTGACCATATGTTGTGGTTTTTCCATATGGAATTCGTTTGAGAATTTCCCATACCTCGTGCCTGAAATCTGAACCTTGTTCGTTTAATTTGGGAGTAAATCCTGGATTTTCCCCGCTAAAATAAATATCGAGCCATTCTTTTGTCTCGTTAAAAACATCCAAATCTTTTCTTTTTGCTTCTTTTGAAAATTTTTCACAGTAATATTTTTGGCCTTCAAGCCATAGTCCGATTAATGCATTTCCGTCACTTCCGAGTGTAATTCTGGTTAGCGGCGACTCGTAATAATCTATATAATACTCCATATCATACTTTACCGATTCGTTAATCGCAGACGCAATGTTACCAAGCTAGCTTCCATTGATTGCTGGTCATTTGAATGCTTCATTAAGTTGTCGTCTATAATTTTACTGACTATTATTCTCATGTTCTTGTGAACTTTTAATGTAGAGTATAATAGCATTTTGAATATTTCGCAAGTCTGTAATTGAACATTTGAAAACTTTAAAGAAGCTTATTATTTGTTAAAGTTTTATACAACAAGTGTTTTCAGAGATTGTAAATTTTTATAAAATTTGTAAAAGGAGCTAAAAATATTTTTTTACATTGTTAAACATTTTCATTAGGCTTAGTTTCATGCCAAAAAATATACCTCAATCCTGTATTAGCCGCGATACCGTTTCTGTCTCCGTGGCGTAACTTTGCCTTAAAAACCTGTCAACGTATGCATTTTCATTTCAATTACGATTAATGCTTAGATGAAAACACTGTCTAGCAAGCAAATTAAATAATAGTTATAATAAGAATGTTTTAAAAATTTACAACAGCTTGCTAAAAAATTTAACACAAATAAATCACAAGAAAATTTATTAAAAAACCATTCTAATCCTGTTTTTAATCAAAAAAATAAAAATAAAATTTTAAAAAAATTTATTGATTTAAAAAATATTGCAAAATCCTTGCATCGATATAATAAACTGAATGAAAATAATTATGTTCAGGATGCTCAGGAAGAAAAAGAAAATATTGAAACTACAGTTTTAAAAGGCGGCATTAGTTATAATAAATATATTTGGCACTCTGAAAACAGTGAAAATACTCGTGATATTTGAAAATCTTTAGATGGCACAGAATTTGACTTTTACGATGAAGTTCCCCAAAGACCTCACCCGAATTGCAAATGTACGGTTGAAATTGTAGAAGAAACAAGTTCAAACGGTGATTCTGAAACGGCTACAGAAGAAAATGATGATTCTAATAAACAGCCTTCTCAAAATCCAACACCTCAACCTACATCTAAATCCCCACAACCATATCCTGCACCTAAAAATCCTCCAGAAACTCAACCTCAAAGATGGATAAAACCTTGTAATGGGTCTATTGTAGGAATATATGGCGAACCAAGGCGCACGCATACACATAATGGTATTGATATTGCTGTTTCAATAGGAACACCAATAAAGGCTATTGCTGACGGAACAGTTATTCGAAATGGAAAAGCTGATGGTTATGGAAATTGGGTTGTAGTTGACCACGGTAACATAAACGGTGTCAGAGTAACAAGTGAGTATGGTCATTTGTCTTCTTGGAGTGTTAAAACTGGCCAAAAGGTTAAAAAGGAGAAGAAATTGCTAAATCTGGAAATACAGGGTATTCTCAGGGGCCTCATTTACATATAACTATTAGAAATGGATTTTTCAAGGCAAAGCTGTGGATCCAGCAATATATATTGATTTTTAATTAGTTTTTGAAGACATATTATCGATTTGTTTGCGATACTTCTCAATTACTTTGTTTTTTTGTACATGTAATGTATTATTTTTATAAGTTTTGTTTGATCAACATCGTTATCTATAAAATACGTATGCAAAAATGTTTCCATAGGAATAGTACTGTCTGTTCCTATGGGTACAAGTTTAATTCCTAAGTATTTTTATTGTGTAATTTTCATTAATTTATCATACAATTGCATATCCGCAGCAGGAAGAACAACTTCTTGCGTAAGTACTAAATTTATTGAATCATCAATATTATATCCATTATAAAAAATTTTATTTCGTAATGACTTTGCATATTTGACTTCATTGTCAATTTTTTTATCACTTGCGGATATTGTTCGTCAAGAATCCGTTACATTTCGGCTTTGTATTGTTTGCTTAAGGTTTCAGGAATAGGCTTGTATTCTGCCATAGCAGGAATACAAAAAAAATAATAATGACAACAAAGTAATAAAAAATTTCTGCTTCTATTATCGGACATTAGCTTATAAGTTTTATTTATCTCAAGACGCTAAAAGTCGAACTTTTGTACAAACTTACTAAAAACAGGGCTGTATCTATAGTTCAAAAAGGACTCTTTTTATTTGCGGAAAGAGAATTTTGGTGCAATTTGAATGGAAACCGCCTAAAATTACTAATAGAGAATTCTCTTAAAATCCAGAAAGCCCCCACCGTGTGGGCAAATTGGCATTAAAAATTAGCGCAATCACGCTCTATATTTATTATTGATGGAGCGAACGAAAAGTCGAAATATTGTTCAAGATTTTCCCATTATGTATTTTATTCTATTTATAGTATTGCTCTTATATTCGTTTATATCAAGCATTTTTCGTACTTTTGTATCTTTTGCACATAATTTTTAAAAGAAAATTCCTTTTATTTCCGAGCAAGCGAATCAATTTCTTGTAATTTTTCTAGTCCCGAAATGAAATAAATAGTCTGTTCAATATTCTTGGGCGACAGGGTTGTTTTTGTGGCAAGAAGCTCGCGCAATTGATCTTCAAAGGATTTTTCTTCTGTTGTTTTTGCAGGTTGTTCAAACAAAATATCGGCAAGAGCGAATAATTCTTGTTCAAACATTAAAGCATCACTCAGTTGCTTTAATGTGATTGCTTTTGGGAAATTAGGCATTGAGGCGTTTTCAAGTTTCGCAATCAAAGCAGCACTTATTCCTGACTTTTCGCTCAATTCACGCATGGTCAAATTCAGAGATTGTCGTCTGTTTTTTATTACAGTCCCGAATTTTTCAAGTTGTTGTCGTTTATCCATAATCAAATTCTATCATAATTTTCAATAAAAGTAAACAAGAGTTGACAAATATAAACAGCATATGTTTTTATATTAATAAACAAACGTTTATTAATTAAAAAGGAGACATCTATGACAAATACAGAATTATTAAAACAAATCAAAACAATCGAAGATTTAATCACACGACAATATATGCATTTACCGGAGGCTGAGAAGGCTAATGCAATGAGTTTGTACAAACAATTGAAGGATTTAGGGCAATCACTTTACAGGCATGAAATACTTTTAAAAAACGGATTAACTAAGGAGGCAAACGCAGAAATCGGGAAGATTAATGAATTGGCGAGCCTTATGAATTTATGCTATAATCCAATCAAAAGGACAGAACAAGCGCAAAAGGACATTATGATTTTGACAAAATCCAGTAAGCATCATGATTATTGTGTTGCAGGTATTGACTGCGCAACAGGTAAATTTGTCCGTTTGATGTCAAACAATGATGACAAAGAGGGCGCGTTATCAGGGGATCACATGCTCTATGACTATGATGCTGAAGCCCAAATTCTTGATATCGCAAGGGTTAAAATTGTTAAAAATTCTCCGACAAAAATTCAGCCCGAAAATGTACTTATTGACGAAAATGACAAATGGCAAAAAATTGCGACAGTGCCATTGCAAGAAACTTTTAAATATTTAAATAATGATGTTGAGTATATTTTTTGCAATAACAAACCATACTTGACAAAAGAAGAAGCCGAAAGCTGTAATTGTTCTCTTATTTTTGTTCAAGTTCAAAATGCACATGTTTATACAATCGACGATATACAAGATAGAAAAAAGACAAAAATGTCCTTTGTTTTTAATGGTGAAGAATATAAAGACATTGCCATCACTGATCCTGATTATCGTGATAAAAATGAAAAACTTGTAAGGGCAAATATAGTATTCAGCCTCCCGGATGGCGATTGGAGCGAAGAACATGGAAAATATTATAAATTTGCAGCTAAAATATTCAAGGTGGCTTGAGGTAATACATGGCAAATATTTTCACAATAGGATATAGTGCTTTTGGCATTGATGAGTTTATAGATGAATTACAAAAGAATTCAATAGTTTGTGTTGTCGATGTCAGAAGCAATCCTGTGTCCGGCGAATATTATAAAGATTATAACGGGTATAATTTAGAAAAAATATTAAAACAACACGATATACATTATCGTTCTTATGCACGTGAGTTTGGTGCGAGACAGGACGACCCGGCATTTTTCTCAGACGAAGGTTATGTGGATTTTGAAAAATTCACTCAATCTGAACAGTTTAAAAATGGGTTAGCTAAAGTTAAAGCGGGATTTGATAAAAATTATAATTGCGTTCTTATGTGCGCTGAAAAAGACCCAATAAATTGTCATCGTAGTATTATGATTGCTCATGCCTTGCAAAAAACCGGAATAGAAGTTTTAAACATATTGGGAAATGGAAAAATTGAACGACAAAGTGAGACAGAACAACGACTTTTGAATATTTACTTTCCAAATCGCAAACAACAGAGGTTATTTGAGGAAATACCAGCTGAAGAAGTATTAATTGAACAGGCTTATAAAAAACAAAATGAAAAAATCGGATATAGATTGGAAAATATATGAAGATCTTCACAATTGGATATACACAAAAAAGTGCTGAAGAGTTTTTTGACTTATTAATCGCAAATAAAGTAGAATGCCTTATTGACGTTCGTCTAAATAATTCTTCTCAGCTTGCGGCGTTCACTAAACATCGAGATTTGGAATACTTTTTGAAAGTCATTGCCAATATAAATTATATTCACGATGTAAAATACGCACCGACAAAAGATATTTTGGATGATTATAAAAAAAGTAAAATTTCATGGCAAGCTTATGAAGTCCAATATAAAAAACTGATTTCAGAGCGAAAAGTTGAGAATTTATTCAAAAATGACATAGAAGATAAATATTCAAATATTTGTTTTCTTTGTAGTGAATTCGCCTCAAAACAATGTCATAGACGGATATTAGCGGAATACTTAAAAAGTATTTTAAATGATATAGAGGTTATTCATTTGTGATAATAAAGTACAAAAATTTGTCTCCGTTGTCTTTAGGGTTGGGAGTCGACTGAAAACTTGGTCAATGTATTTAAGAAAGGACTTTTTTTAATTGCAGAAAGAGAATTTGGGTGCAAGCGTGATAAAATTCTCTACAAATCATATCAAATAAATTCTCTTAAATCAGTGAAAGCCCGCACAGTGCGGGACAAACGACACTAAAAAAGAGACTATGTAAAGCCTTTGAATTTTAATGGTGGAGACGAGGGGAGTGTCTTGGTCGCTCGCGTGTAACGGCAATTCCGCGATTTGTTGCGGGTTTTCAACCCTGCAAATCAGCTCCAGACTCAGCTCGCTCCCGCTCGAACCCTCGACAAGGCTTACGCCTTGTGGGTTCTCCAATTCCACAACTATGGTAATAAAAAAAAGACTATCTAAAGTAGTCATTTTTTATTACTGGTGCGAACAGTCCGATGAGCAAGAGGCTCGCTTCATACACATTATAAACGCAATTTTGACATTTGTAAATTCCCTGCTAAATTAAAAATCAGGGAAAATCAGACGATTTTTGTTAAATTTGGTAATTAAAAACCAATGTTGCATAAGGTTTTTAAGATATATTCCCTACAAAATAAAGAACAGGGAATATGCAGTAGCTTTTTATTGTATAATAGAAATAAAAGGAAGTTATGCGCGCATATTATTCAGAAAAAGTTTCAAAATTTTTAAGTACATCAGAACATGAAATTCTTGGTCAATTACTAATGAACCATTGTTTTCCTAATGATTTGGAACAGAAACGTGCTTGGGCTGAGCAAATTCATATTTTAAAACAAAATCTTGTTGATTTTCCTAATGCAACTTTATTTTTCGAATTTTCAATTCCTAGAATGGGTAAAAGAGTTGATAATATTTTGTTGTTTAATGGAATTATATACTTATTAGAGTTCAAAATATTTGCTAAAAGTTATGAATCTTACGCGATAGACCAGGTTGTAGACTACGCCATTGATTTAAAGAATTTTCATTCTGGAAGTCATAATAAAACAATTGTACCAATCTTGGTTTCAACAATGGCAAAAGAAGCTCAAAATGAAGTACTATTTGCTGAGGATAAAGTTTCTATTTGTCTTAAAACAAATGCTAATAACTTAGGAAAATTAATTAGAAATATTGATATAAAATATAGAAAAGAACCATTAGATGTTCAGGAATGGTTAAATTCTTCGTATAAACCAACACCAACAATTATTGAAGCAGCCCAAGCATTATATGCAAATCATTCTGTTGAAGATATATCTAGACATGGTGCAGAGGCAATTAATCTTACACTTACCAAGAATACTGTTGAAAAAATTATTAAAGATAGTAAGAATAATAAACAAAAATCAATTTGTTTAATAACTGGGGTGCCAGGGGCTGGAAAAACTTTAGCAGGTTTGGATATAGCAACTTATTCAATGAATTATGATAAGGACGAACAAGCTTGTTTTTTATCTGGCAATGGCCCTTTAGTTAAAGTTTTAAGGGAAGCTTTGATCCGAAATAAATCCCAGTTAGAACATATATCAAAGAAAAAGGCTGAACCACAAGTCTGTGCATTTATTCAAAATATTTATCATTTTAGAGATGAGTATGTTGAAGACTTGAATCCTCCAATTGAAAAGGTAGTTATTTTCGATGAGGCACAAAGAGCTTGGAATAAAGAGCAAGCCTCAAAATTTATGAATAAAAAAAGTAAAATTAAAAATTTTAACTATTCAGAACCAGAATTTTTGCTTGGAGTTATGGATAGGCATCCTGATTGGTGTGTAGTTATATGTTTAATTGGTGAGGGACAGGAAATCAATACAGGTGAAGCTGGACTAGAAGCATGGTTTAACGCATTGAAAGAAAGATATCCAAATTGGAGAATATACTGTTCACACCATATCGATTATTTATCGAATACAAAAGTTTGTACAAAAAATGAACTACACTTAAGTGTTTCATTACGTTCTTTTAAAAGTACTAAATTATCCGATTTTATTAATAATTTAATAGATAATAAACCTGATAAGGCAAGAAGTATTTATAAGGAGTTATCAAAAGAATACCCAATCTTAGTTACAAGAAATTTTGAACAAGCTAAAACTTGGGTAAGACAGAATGCTCGCGGTTCTGAGCGTACAGGATTGCTTGCCCATTCCAATTCAATACGTCTTAAACCAGAAGGGATATTTGTTAAATCTGAAATTGATTGTAGAAATTGGTTTCTAAATAGAAAAGAAGATGTCCGTTCCTCATGTGCGCTTGAAGATTGTGCAACAGAGTTTGATGTTCAGGGGCTAGAACTTGATTGGACTGTTGTTGCTTGGGATGCAAATTTAAGATATAACAAATGCTGGGAATATCTGAAGTTTTCTGGTGATAAATGGAAACACATCAATAATATTGACGACAAAAAATATCTTTTAAATTCATATAGAGTATTAATGACACGTGCTAGGCAGGGGATGGTAATATTTGTGCCTTATGGAGATGAAAGAGACGAAACAAGAAACCCAAAATTTTATGATGGAATATATAAATATTTACAAGAATGTGGTATTAAAACTATAGAATGTTAGGAATAATTTAGTGGTTTATAGAACAGGAAAAATGCGCTATCCCCAAACTCAACTTTGTACTTCAAAATATTGTATTGCATATTTAGATATTTTAGGGTCTAAAAATCTTATTGATAATGATAAGAATAATGAATTTTTAAATTATTTAAACATGCTTTGTGGTGACGCTTTATTAGAAGTTAGTTCTAATAAAGATATTTTTATAAAAATTTTTTCCGATAATATTTTATTGGCAGTTAGTACTGAATGTGAAATTCAAACAAGAAAAGAAAGAATCGAAGCATTAATTAACAGAGTAGGAAATATTCAAAATGAAATATTACGCTATGGGTATTTGGTACGTGGTGCAATAGTAGAAGGTGACTTTTTTCATAATGATGTGATTGTATATGGAAAAGCTTTAATTAAAGCTGTAACTGATGAAGAACAAACTGCAATATATCCAAGAGTAATAGTTCAGAAGGAAATTTTTGAATCATTGCCACATTATTTTATAATGGATGAAGATAATCGAGTATTTTTAAATCAATTTATATTTAGTAACACATTGGAACATATAAGTTTTAAATATCAATTACTAGAAATGTTAAACAAGAAACCAAGTGAAAATATACAACAAAAAATAATGTGGTCAATTAACTACTTTAACAAGTGGCATAAAAGCCAAATGGTAAGAACTATTACAAAACTTGAAATTACTGATAAAGAAATTTCAGACATAATGAAAACTTAAACAATTATGTAAAACTACTATTTCATTTGTTCTATATATTTATCAAAGTTTTTAAAATTATAACATTTAATATCACCAATTGTAAATTTTAATTTTTCTACATATTCGACAAATTCTTCATTATTTGTTTTTTTATAAACATAAAGTCCTATCAAAAGATAAAACATAAAGACAACTTGCTCATCCCAATTTTTTACTTTGCAAAAACTATAAGGGAAAGAAAGTTCTTTATATTATCTATTAAAAATTGTTTCTAAATTTTGGCAATAAGTTAATTCTATACTTATAAAACCAAGTAAATTTGCATAATCTATATTAAGATCTATAAATCTTTCTTTAGATAAATAGTCTAGTAATTTATTTTGAAGTTTTTCTAAAAATAATTGTTTTTTCTCTTCATTTTGAATTGTTTGAATAATCTTAAACCCTATTCCAGAGTAATATATATTTATAAAATCAAAAAATTCTTCTTCATTATAGTTGTAATCAAATTCATTAAATTTATCTATATCTTTTTCAAACTCATTATGTTCTTGAAGTTCTTTTAAATTCAACCCATGATATTTTTTTGTTATATATTGCAAATAAATTATAAACTTACTTCTAACCGGAAGATTTGATTTAAACAATAAATTAATATCTTCATTTTTACAATATACATTACGACACATTTTATCAATTTGAAATCTTCTTAATGAATAAAAAGCTTGAACAATACCTAATTGAGCATTATCTAAATTGTCTAATATTATATCAGAATTTGTATAGTCACATAAGATAGTATTTAAAAATATAATTTTAAAATCAAGCCGTTGCGTATTCTTTATCCAATTTTCAAAATTAGATAAATCAAGGTCAAGAAGGAAATGAAATAAATAATATAAACCATTATGAGAAAAGCTTTGTTTTAAGGTTATCGTTTCTGTATACGCAACTCGATTTATTAAATCTTTTGACAAATTAGCTTCTAACAACTCTTGAATATTTTCTGATGAAATATTTTCTGAGTTAGTAAATATAGGTTTTAAATTTTCAAATTCAGTATATATATTTTTTAAAAAATTAATCTTTAAATATTGTTTTAATTTAGGGTAGCATTCTTGATATTTATTATGGGTATGTCCAAGTAATGATAATATTCCAATAAATTGCATTAAGCTAATTTTATTGTTTTCAATATAATTTAAAGTTGTACCTAATATATTTTCTGGGAATATTTGAAATAATTCATTAATGCCAAGTTCATTAGTCAGTGTCATCTTTTAAATTCTCCAATAAATTTTTATCATTACATAAACTATTGAGTTGATTAATATGTGATATCGCTTGAAATTTTACTTTTCCATTTAATCTTAAGACAAGGAAATCATCATTTTTTAACATTGCGTTTAAACTATTAGGTAAACAATAAATTTCAATATCATTATCTGTTTTAAATAATATAAAACGATCATGAAAATTCTTATTAATAAAATGATATTTTACATTACCTGTGTAGAAATTAGCATCATTTAATTGTTTTTTTAAGAATATTATTCTTCTTATATTGTTAAATAAATATTGTTTAGGTAGAGATTTGCTTGATGAAATTATTTTAATTTTTGATGTTTTTAGACGAATAGCTAAATGCAAAGTGTCATCATCTGCATAAGGATCTATAATAATAATTTCAGAAGTCTGTATATGAAGAGAATTCAAATAATCAACAATATCACTGAGTAAATTTTTAGACATTTGAAACCATCGACCTTCTTTGTCGGAAACTTGATTTTCCGTAATAATATTTAAAAGATGCTCATGTGCTTCTTGCAAAAAAGATATTTTTTCATCTATATCCGGAGATTTCATTACCGAAATACTTTCACTAGCTAAAGATAGTGTTTCAAGTTTATTATCTATCTTTGAAAATTTATCTTTAATTTTTCTGGAACCACCATTAATAAATACATTAAAAGACAAGCTCTTTAGAAATATCACATAATCTTCGTGCAGTAATTCTCCATCCATATTGTATACAGCATATTCAAATCCAAGATCATCATCTGATGCAGTATTAAGTGAAAATTTTAATTGCTCTTTAGGAATAAAGATCAATTTTTCAAATACTTTCTCATCTTTAGAATAGTAACGTCTAAATAATACATGTAAATTTTCTATAAAATCATTTTGTTTAATGAAATAATATTGTTTTTCGTCCTTATTATATTCGATATAAAAAGGACAAGATTTTTCGGCCCATGATTGGGCTTCCACAATTTCATAACATCCAATTCTTCGTGCATAAATCCCATAAAAATTTTGATTGGTATCTTCTGAAAGTCTTTGCAGTATTTTAATAATTTGCTCATTATTAAATTTTCTTTCAAAGAATTCAGTACTATAAAAACAATTAATATTAACTAAAGAATTTATTGGACTTTGTATACCGTGTTTAACAGGACAACTTTCAGATTTTTGAATAAAATGTTGCTTAGTGATAATATTTAGAATTTCCCTACAAGGTAATTTATGTTTATCATCTGAGTATATTTTCTCCAAATTAATATTATTATCAACCAATACAGCATCCAGTCGTTTTACTGATCTAAACAAATAAAGATGTGTTCCAGCTTTAATTGCACCTTTATCTTCCATATTTAATGAGTATTCTATTGGACAGTTTGTCGGTACAGATAAACCATATACAAATATTTGTGTAGGATTTTCTTTTGTCCCAATAAAATATAACCAATTAGCATAATTTAAATTCTTTAACATTAATTCACCTATTCAATTTCTCAGATTCTTTATATATATTATGTTATAATAGCGTACAGGAGTAAATATGGATTTAAAATTGTGTACATTAGTTAATAATATTCAAAATAATATTAAAAATAATTTTTATGAAAATTATAAAAATGATATTCTTGTTGAGATAAATAATATTACTAAAACAGATAATTATGATGTAGTATTAAATATAATATCCGATGAAAATTTTTATGATGTTTTAACACATTTATATTGTTCGTTACATTATGAAAAAATTATAAAAGTTTTTCTTGCAAAATTATGGTATAAAAAGCTACTCTCGCTACCAAAAGAAAATCAACTATCCTTTTTGAATCTAGTCTTAGCTATAGAAGTTGATACATTTAATGTTTTGGCAGTTTTCAAAGAATTTATGACTAATAAGTTTAATTTATCAGTTGAATTTTTTATTGAATGGTTTATTAGCTTAGGGAAATTTGTTGAAAATGATTATTGTGCTTTTCTGTTTTACAATGGAATTGCCCCGTTTACCGAGAATAACAAAATTCTTGCTTTAAAAATATTAAATAAATTATTAAATATGGAATATTCTGAAATAATTCACAATCTGGTTTCAATAATTCTCGGAATATTACGGGTACAAAATTTTGATGGTATTAAGGAGCTGGATAAACTGATGAAAGATACTGAAAATATAACCATACAAAAATATTATTATTCTTCTTTGGTTAATACTTTTTGTGATAATGATGTTGAAATAAAAGAATTAAACACAATTCTTAAAGAGATTTTGGATAAAAATAATAAAGAAATCGAATCTCAAGCATTTTTTATGGCATATAGAGTATTTCTTTCTACGAAAAAATCTGACGTAAAAGATTTTATATCAGAATGGTTAATTACTAATTCTCATCATAATTTATCTGATTTATCAAAACATTATTGTGTTGAATATGCCCAACGGGCTATTGATAATCCGGATAATATAAATTCTATAAATCAGATATTAATTAACATCCAACCTATTAGTAATAAAAATAAAGGAACATATAAAACTTTAAGCTTTTTATTAGTCAAAATATTGCAAAAATATCCTGAAAAGTTTATAGAATTACTTGAAAATATTTTAAAACAGAATGATTTATCAGTATTATTAGAAGAAGATTATTTTATGAATAAATTTATAGAAAAAATTAATAAAACTTTTTTTACAAAATTATTCGTATCTAAAAATTTAAATCAACGAAGTTTTGCGCAAAATATTTATATAAAAAATTCTGATAAAGTGAATTTAGACAGTAATATATTTTTAACTGTTGATGATAAATTATTTGAATTAATTTTTAAAGAAACACTTTTAAAAATTCATTATGGAAATATTTTTGCCAAGTTTATTATTGATTTGAATGTTCGAATAAATGAAATTGAAAATAAATCATTCAAGAATTTTTTGGACGTAGAAATCTCTCATCAATGTATAAATTTCCCTCATGGATGCTATGAAACATTACAAAATCATAATCAAGCCTGTAAGTTAGTTAAAACTTGTATTAAAAAAGTTACAAATTATTTTGATATAATTAATAAATTTAAAGACAGTCCGGTGAATAGTTTTTCTTTCCCAAGTTGTTATGATGCAGCAGTTAAAGGCTTAACAAAACAAAATAAAGAAATTTTAGATGAATCAGAAAAAGCATCAATATTTATGGCTCTTTGTAATAATATAGAGATATTATATGGTAATAAACATGCTCATAGAACAGCTCAAGGAATATCTGATAGTGAATCTTTTACTCATCTTACACATTCTGTAGAGATTCCAATATTATCTTTTCTTGATCCAATTTCTGAAGCATTTAGAAGTATTGATCTTAATAACGATGTTTTAAGATTAAAGAAGGAAATAATAGATGCAAAATAAAGAAGCATATATCACAAATTATTTACTAAGCCTTTCTGAACGCTCATACAGAACTAATAAAGGTGACTACCAAATAGGTTTTGATTGGATTATATATCAATACGGTTTATCACAAAAATGGCAACCTATCAGATATCCTTTTCATATTGAATGTAAAGGGCAGGTTATTACGCATAAAACTGAAGCTGAATTCGGTATTGATTTTAGTTTTTATGATAAAAAAAGCAGATTGGTAATAGTATTTTTGTTAAAAGCCGATAAACTTACTTATAATAATTGGACTCAAAAAGATTTTGACAGCGATTTGAGACGAGCTATCAATCCTGATTTAGAAAATATTGAAATAAATTTTGAAAAAATAGAAAAATATAAAATTATAACAGTATATAATAAAAATGATGATAAAAAAGGAATTGAATGTTATGAAAATTTTATAAAATCTGCGCCTAAAAAAATATATGACAAAATAGATTTGGAATTTGTAAGATGGAATATTGACAGATTGGTACAAGAGGTAACTGAAAATTTATTAAGTGCAGATATTTTGCCAAATAATCTTTCAGGTTTATTTTCGTATATTTCATTGCAAGTTTCTGATTTTGAATATGGAACAAAAGAGTGGGAAAATCAATTAATTCCTAACTGGAAAAATTTCTTAAATCAAATTTTTACAAAAAGTATTGATGAAAGAAAGTTAAATCTAGTTCCGTTTTCTTTAATAATATTAAAAAATGAATTAAGGAATTATCCAAGTTCAATTATAGGATGGTATGATCTAATAGAATATGCCGTTTTAAAACTCTGGGACTTATTTCCTTCATTGAATAAAAAACTTCAGAAAATAGTTGTTTTAATATGGAGAGATTTCTATATAAATGAATTAGTTTTATATTTTAAAACTTATAATGAACTTCTTACTACTCCCTATGGAATAAATTGCAAAACTCCTTTTATGTCACTTAATGCAATTAGTACAAGTTATACAACATATTGGCATTTGGGCAGATTAGGAATACTTTATCTCAACATGTTATATATACTTGATGAAAAACAAAAAAATAAAGTTTTAGAATATTTTTCTAATTATATGGAAAAAATTATTGAAAATAATGCGTCATGTTATTATCCTTTACTTGATATTAATCATATCGAACTTTATTTGATATTCATCGTTTATTTATTAAGTAATAAAAAAGAAAAACTTTACAATTTTTTTATTGAGTTAGGAAATTTTTTGTGTGTTAGAAAAATGCAAAAAACAAGAATTCCATTTATTGAATCTCGAAACAGATTGGATTTGGTTGCTGAATTTGTTGCAACTAATGAAAAACCAATAGAATGGAGTTCCAAATCAAGTTATTTATTAACAATGTTATTAGAAATGTTTACTGTTTTTGATAAAGAAAAAGCTGATGAACTTATAAAATATTATTTTGATGAAATTATTTATGCAAATGAAAATGATAGAGAAAAAATAGATTTAGTTAGTTGGTATCCTGATAAAACTTGGCAAGATAATATATTTAAAAAACAGGTTGTCAACGGAACAGGAGTAAGCACAAGTAATTTTTCTGATTTTAAGAATCAAAATGATGAAAATAAACAAAATACAATTAAATCATTTATGAAAAAAATGAGAGAAAGAGATATTAATATAAATGATCTAAATATACCCATTGCAGCATATATTTTAGCCTGCATTAAATATCATTCACCACTTCCTCCGGAATTTTGGAGAATATTTATTAGCGGAGAAAAATAACAGTAACAAATATACGTTATTTTTTTATTTGTTTCTTTTCCAACTGTTTCTGTGTTTGCTTAACAGATTCTAAGAAATGTTTTTCAACTTCGGATAATTCGCATTTTATTGTTTCTTTGTATTTTGCATATTCGGCAAGTGCTTTGTTTTCAGCTTCAAGTTTTGAGATTTTTCCTGGATTTTCAAGAAGTTCGCTTCCGGTCATTTTTATAAAATCATCGAGTTTTGCAATCCAGTCTTTCATTGTCATAGGGATTTGTCGGATTGCCTGTAATTCTGCAAATTCAAGATATGCAGATGTAATTCTGTTTAAAATGTTTAGTTCTTTTTCATCCAAATAATTTTTTGCAACTGTAACTTCATCTTTTTTCGGATGATTACCTTTAAAAACAGTCAAGCCCATATTATCTTTTGTGCTATCTGCCCGCAAATAAATCACTTCTGCTGCAGTATGGCCGTGTGCGGCAAAGTGCATTTTATTCTGAACAACTTTGAAAAATAATTTAGTCTCCTCGGCATTAGGATTGTAATCCATACTTGTAGCATAAATATCTAAAATCTGACGGTAAAAAACTTTTTCAGAAGAACGAATATCTCTAATACGTTCTAAAAGTTCTTGCCAATATCCGCCGCCACCTGCTTGTTTTAACAAATCATCATTTAGAGCAAATCCTTTTTTCAGATATTCTTTTAAAACTTGTGTCGCCCAAATTCTAAATTGAGTGCCACGTAAAGATTTAACACGATAACCCACAGAAATAATTACATCAAGATTGTAGTGTTTGGTATTGTAATTTTTTCCATCGGAAGCAGTTGTTCGGAATTTCCGAACAACTGAATTTTCATCCAGTTCTCCTTCCTCAAAAATATGAGAAATATGTTCACTAATATTGGCTTTGCTTGATTGAAACAATTCAACCATTTGATTTTGCGTAAGCCAAACTGTTTCGTTTTCTATTCTTACATCAATTTTGGTTTGACCGTCTTGAGTCTGATAAATTATAATTTCATTTTCCATGCTATAATCCTTTATTTTAAGTAATTATAACATATATTAGCTATAATAGCGAATAAAACAAAATCCCTAACCAGTCAGTAGCAGGGATTTTGAATTGATGACATTATTTGAAATGTAATTATTTTTGCTCTTTTTCGGATAACAGTTTATCATACATTTCATGTAAATGTTGTACCAAGCGATTTCGCTCATCCTCTGTAAATTCAGGCTCAACAGGATTTTGACGTTCTATAAGACTTTTCACGATATCGTTGAAATTACATTTAAACAGATTATTTGATTGAAGTAAGAATTTCCTGGAAGGACCGTCATTTTGAATCGCATCTTGAACCATTTTTTTTGCAAGAATGCTGTAAAGAGGCACTTTCTCTTTCAGCCCGCTTGCATTTGTAATGGTCTTTTGTTGACATAATTCAAGGCTTATCGCATGAAATAACGTCTCAGGAATTACTTTTTTCTTCCGCCCTGCGGGATTGCCGGAGCGTCCTTTGGTAAAACGAGTATTCTTTGGCGGTTTTCCATAACCGATTTCGTAATTTTTATTATTCTCCATCTTGAACCTCCGCAAAGTTTTTGATTAATTTAGCAGTTTTGCCGGTTTCTTTCTCCCAGCGAAAAATTGTTACATCCACATATCGCGGGCTTATTTCAATCAATCGAGCTCTGCGTTTACATCGTTCTGCGGCAAGCAATGTAGAGCCTGAACCGCCAAAACAGTCCAGTACAATGTCATTTTTAGACGAAGTATCTAGCATAATCGAATGAAGTAAAGATACAGATTTCGTTGTAGGATGCAGTTTCAGGAGTTCCAAAGATGCAGGGTTTGTTGCTCTGACGCCAGGATAATCCCAAACATTTGTACGATACCTGCCATATTTACCTAGTTGAATATGGTTTTGATGCTTGGCTTTTCCGTTTTTGAATATCGGCACCATCTCATGTTGGCTTCTATACAAAGCCCCAATACCGCCGACGCCTTTATTCCAAACTGCTATATTTTTGAGCTCGGTATAATGCTTTTTACCTTCTGTGAGTAATGTATTTAATCCAATCCAATCAATGAACAGATAATGCAAAGAACCGTCAACAGAGAATTTTATCAGATTTTGTATAAATTTTGAGATAAATTCAGCAAATTCTGTATCAGTCATTTCGCCTGATGCCATAGCAAATTCTTCGTGTTGAGTTTTACCTAACCCGCAAACATGTCCGTTTATTTTGCAATTATATGGCGGATCAGTAATAACTATTTGAGCAAGTTCGCCCTGCATAAGAAATTCAAATGACTTGGCAAGTAAGCAATCTCCACAAAAAACAAAATGATCACCAAGCCGCCATAAATCTCCGAGTTTTACTCGTACAGGTATATTTGCGTCGAGCCAACTTTCGTCTTCTTTGTCAGAGTTGTGGCCTTTATTTCCGTCTGTATCGTCAGCAAGGAATATTTTATCGTAATCAACGGTATCAAAGCCTAAATCCTCAAAACTGATGTCAAATTTTAACAATTTTTCGAGCTCATCTTTAAGATTTTCATAATTCCATTCGCCGTCTTCTGCAATTCTATTGTCCAGAATTCTGATAGCTTCAGCTTCTTCTTCTGTCAATTTTTCAAGTATGATTGCCGGAATTTGAGTAAATCCGAGCTCTTTAGCTGCTAGAAGCCGCAATTCACCTGCCATGATATTGTGTTTTTCATCAAGTAAAACGGGATTTACGTAACCGACTTTGTTTATTGCATTTTTTAACTTTTGAAGTTGCTTTTTTGAATGTTTCCGCAAACTTTTGAGCTTCAAAACGATTAAGTTGATGTCAATCATTTGTAAGTTGTTGGTCGGCTTTTTGCCTTCTAATACGATTTTTCTAAAGTGTCGCAATGCTTCTGAAATGTCTTCTGTAGTGAGTGGTTTTACTTTTGATTTTGTCATTTGAGTATCCTCTTAATTTAATACGTCTGAAAAAATTTTCAGACAGATTGGCTTTTCCAATCCGTATTAATTTAAAGAAGCGTTTGAAAAAGTGAAAAGGCTTATGTAGTGCGCTTTTTGCCAAAAGTATTCTAAAAACTAAAACCGCTTTTAATATAAAAACGGTTTATTTATGGTACAATTTTGTAATGAGACAGAAAATTTGCAAAGAAAAATGTACACATTGCCACAGTACCGAACATACAGTTTACAAAAATAAAAATCAGTGTTATTGCAAAAATTGTGGCAAATATTTCAAACCAGGTTCGGCTCGTAAAGAGTATTCAATAACAACGGCTTTGGTTTTGAATACGATTTTAAGTTTGTTTTATTCAAAATTAACTAAGTTTAGCAATTTCAGAAATTTTGTAAAAATTCTGAAAGAAAAATCTGTACCAACAATTCATAATGTTAAAATAAAATATGAACGTGTCCCGGACAAAGAAAATCCTAAGGATGCTTCAGAGTTGAGTATTGATGGAAATCTAAAAGAAAGTATCATTTTAACTCGTTCAGGCAATGGTTTTATTGTTACAAGAGGCTTGGATGTTCGTCAAAAAATTAAGTTTAATGATGTTATAATACATACATCAGGATCAGGCAATATGACAGAAGACTATTATTTAGATAATTAGAATATATAAGACTTCAGGCTTCCAGATTTGACTAATGTTCCTCTGTCAAAGCCCAGACTAAAGCAATAACCCAACCGATAATTGTATATCCGAAGAATAAATTTACAACAAATATGGCGGTAGTATTTTTATGGCGTTTTTCATCTGCAATAGTTGTTGGAAGAAAGTATATTCCCATTGCAATTGCTGCAACAAGGGCAAAAATTAAACCTGCTCCACCGCCATTTGTTGCACATTCAAGCAACACTCCAATAATAACAATTATTATGCCAATAATTATTTGACAGGTCTTATATACTGAGTTTTCTTTTTCCGGCTTTTGCTTAATCCATTCTCCACAAAACTGACATTTTTGTGCGTTTACGGGAATTTTTTGACAGCAGTAGGAACACTGTTTTGTAGTTTGATTTTGCATGTCAGATTGAGTGTGTTTTAAGTTAATATCAAGTTTTGTTTGCTCAATTTCTGGTTGATGTGAAGGTTCAGGATTATTCACATCAAGCCAATTACCGCAATATTTACATTTTCTAGCTCTTATTAATATTTCTTTTCCACAAAAGGGACAAATTTTTGTTTGTCGCTCTTCCATAAATTACACCAATATTATCCAGATTGTTATTAATGCAAAAAACAAAGCTGTTATTCCTGATGATAAAGCTGACTTAACAGCCTGTTTAATACAGAATGACCATATTGCGGGAACTAATGGGAAAAGTAGTAAAAAAATCACGCAAAATATATTTTCGGCTTTATCGCTGGCAGTTATATTTGCAATCCCATCAGGAGCTGGCTCATTTAAACATGCAATAACTCCAAACATAATGAGTACAAACAATACGGTAAATATCCAAGATATTACTGCCAGAGTGTAATTCTCTTTTTCTTTTAAAAAATTTAATTTGGAATGACACTCCGGACAAATTCTTGTATTTGCACTGACTAATTCGTCACAGTAAGGACATCTTACATTAAGCCATTCTCCGCAATGTTTACATTTAATTGCATTTTCTTTAATTAGTTCTCCGCAAAACGGACATTCTTTTTCTTGCATAATATTATCCTTTGATTAAGTTTCCATTGGCATCTTTGAAGTTACCTGTTAAAATCAGTATCAAATCGATGATTGTCCAGATAAAGAAGCCGCCAAGGGTAAATGCCTGTAAAAAACCAAGTGCTACATGTCCGGTATAAAAACGATGTGTGCCAGCACCACCAAACAAACCTAAAGCACAAAATACTGCAGTTCCTCCGATAGTTGGTTTTCTGCTAAGTTTTCGACCTTCACTATCCGTATATGCATCACACAAAATCATAATGAAATCAATTAGAGGCCAAATGCCACAAAATCCAAAAAACGTTAATATTTTTGCGACGCCAAGCCCATTTTTTCCGTTATAAAAATCATGTATTCCTATACCACCGAAAAATCCGCATAAAAGTAATGTTTTTACCCATGAGTTGCCATATCTTACAACGAGCCATTCTCCGCAGTGGCTGCATTTTTGTACATTTGCGGGAATAGTTTCACCACAATAAGGGCATCGTTTTGTCGCTACATTTGCATTAATAGTCTGATTCTGCATTTTCTTTTTCTCCTTTTCTGTTTTTAGAATCCAAACATTCCTGAATCCATCATTTTAAATAAATTATATTTTTCTTGATAATCTAAAGTATTTTTATTGGTTCCGTATTGCTGTACATATTGAAAAGCCCCATTGTAACCGAGACAACTTGGTTCTGTGCCAATATTGCAACAAGGGCTGGCTTTCATCATTTTAGGTGACATTCCATAAACCGGAGTAAAGGCACTTTTATCTCCTGCATGATAAGCTTTTGAAGCGGCTGTAAATCCCATTTCAAAACATTTAACAGCACTTGTTTCTGCCATCACAAAATTAGATGAGCCAAATAGAATAACGATAGATATTATAAAAAGCTTTTTCATTAATTTCTCCTATCTTAATTTAGTAACATATTTTGTATTTCCGATTGCTAATTCAAGCACTAAAGAATTTTTTGTATTAACAAAATCTTTTGGTACTTCTGCCACAAAATAGACATCTTCACTTTGTAACGGCATTAAACTAATATCTGTTGTAAAATCACTTTTATCTTTTGTTGTCTTAATTGAAAAACAATCAAATTCGTATTTATCTGCATATATAATTTTTGCAGTTACAAGTTCATTTAAAGAGGTCTGTTTGTTATAAAGACTTTTAATATTAGCATTTGCGTAAACAAGACGATTATTTGCATCTTTTGCTGTGTAATACCGGGTTTCACTATATGGCTCACCCCAATAGTTATATGAAACTTTCACAACAGGTGCCGAAATTTTTTCTACTATATTTTTATCTTTAATAGTAAATTCCAAGTGATTATTGTTGATAACTTTTTGTGCCAGCTTAACATCAACCGGAAAATTGTACATAATTTTCTGAATTAAAGTTTCTGCACTTGCGGATTTTGTTTGCAAACGAATTTGATTTGTTTCTACCGCATTAACAATTAATGCGATAAAGCACAGAAACAAAATAACCTTACTGAACGCTGAATTCTTTTCCATTCTATCCTCCTAATAACTTTCTTCTTTTAATACATTTCCTTTGGTATCAAGGGTTAAAAACTTATTGCCTAAACGAGCCTCGTATGAAGGCTTACCGGGTTCAAAATATGTAAGGTTCAAAGAATCATATTTTTGACCGTTAAGGATTTTTCCTGTTTTATCAATAAGTGCAAATTGACCCTTGTAAACATCCGAGCGATATGCCTGACCTTTCCCGAGATAAACTGCAGTATAACCGTCAATAAACGGGTTTGCGACTTCTTCTCCATCATGTCCCTCAAAACTTCCGAATTGAGAAGGTATTACATAATTTCCGGTTTCGTCTATATATCCCCAACTTGTTCCATTATATACAGCGGCTAAACCATCTGAAAAGACTTCAGCAAATACATATTTATAAGGAATTACTAATGTTCCTAAAGTATTTATATAGCCAAATTTATCTCCCTTGGTTACAGGTGCAAGTTTACCGTTAAAAGCTCCTGCCCATTCATAAACCGGTTCTATTACAAAATTTCCGCTTTTATCTATAAACCCATATTTATAAGTTTGAGGCTGCCTGTACATCGCAAGACCGTTGTAAAAATTATAGTCATAAGAGTAGCCGGAATTTAATTGCAAATCTGCCGGTATCGGTTCAATAGCCACTTCACCTTTATTATTAAAATAGCCAATTTTTACACCGTTACTGATATCCTGAATAAAAAATGCGCACATTCCTTCATGAAATTCTGCTATATAATCATAAATAGGTTCAACAATATATTCTCCTAATTTGTTAACCAGACCGTATTTACCGTCTTTCGCAATTGTTGCAATTCCGTCGGTAAAAATTAATTGTCCAATGTTACTGAAAATTATCTTACCGTCCGAAGTTTTGTACGTGAAAGTGTAATCCGGATTTTGGACTTCAATCAGTTCAACATCATTAATCTTTGTTTTTGTAAGATTACCTAATGGATTTGTACATCCGCAAGTAGTTGCCAAAATTAAGCATGCAGTTAATATTATATGGAATTTTTTATAGCTATTCTTCATTCTCTTCTCCAAATTCTTTATTTAGGACATATTTTTCTATAAATTACCATATTTAAAATAGTATTACAATATTAAAAACATAAAAATCATCTATTTAGATGTCTTTAATACGGTTTATAACTTCCAAATATACTATTATCCTCATAAAGAGGTAGTTATGAACATAAAAAAAGATTTTGGGCAAAGAATAAAAGAATTACGAAACAAAAAAGGAATTACACAATACCAGCTTGCCGAAATGGCAGGAATTGACCCGAAACATATGAGTCATATTGAAACAGGAAGAAGTTTCCCAAAAGCTGATTTAATTGAAAAATTCGCAAACGCTTTAGATATAGAATATACACAGCTGTTTCAGACTGAACACTTTCAAGAGCGGGAAGTTTTGCTCCGTAAAATCAATAATTCTCTTGAAAATGTCACCGATAGTGATTTGAGGACTATTTATAAACTTATTTCCGGTTTTATAAATTAACTTTTCAATCCTCAATTGGAGTTATTTCATCCAGTTCTATATTATAACGTTTTCCTTTTTGGTCTACGCAAGTTGCAAACCAAATATTTTCATCTGCGAATTCATTAAGCCATGTTTTAATAAGTAATCCAATCTCGTTTGTCTTACGATTTAAAATCTTTGTTTCGAATGATATATCCATAACTCGTTCCTCCTTGTACTTACATAAATCGCTCTAGTTGCAAGTAAAATCAAGTCCATTGACACAATTGTTATCATTCGATAGAATTAAAGAAAAAAGGAGTTTAGAATTGCTATTCCAAATTATCAAGAATTTATGCTTCCAACTTTAGAGGTTATTGCAGACGGTCAGGAACACAAAAATAGCGAAGTAGCTCAGGCTGTAGCAAAAATATTAAATATTACCGATGAAGATATGCAGGAAATGTTACCTAGCGGTAACCAACAAACATATTATAATAGAGCAGGTTGGGCGAGAACTTACCTGAAAAAAGCAGGACTATTGGAATATCCGTCTCGTGGTGTTATGAAAATTACAGAAGCCGGAAAAAACGTAATAGCTAATAAACCTAACAAAATTGACAATAAATTCTTATCGCAATTTGAACAGTTTAATCAATTTAAAAATAACAAAGATAATACAACTTCTGAAACTCAGGATGATAAAACTTTAACTGATTCTCATACTCCTGATGAAATTTTTGAAGTTGCAGAAAATGAATATTTAAATTCACTTAAACAAGATTTACTTGATAACCTCAAACAGGTTGATCCGGTACGATTTGAGCGAATAGTTATTGATTTAATGGAAAAAATGAATTACGGTATCGGTTCTATGACCAAGTTAAGTCATGACGGTGGCATTGATGGAATTATAAACGAAGATGAACTCGGATTGGGTAAAATTTATCTTCAAGCCAAAAGATATTCTGAAAATAAGGTAAATGAAAAAGAAATCCAAAATTTTGTTGGAGCACTAGATTGTTCTGATACGAATAAGGGTGTTTTTATTACAACAAGTTATTTTGGCGAAAAAGCTCAGCAAAAAGCTGCGGCTGCAAAAAATAAAATTATACGACTTATTGATGGAGATGAACTTACAAATCTAATGATTAAATATAATCTGGGTGTGCAAGTAAAAAGAACTTTTGTAATAAAAAAATTAGATGAAGATTACTTATCAGGTGATTTATAAAAAGATAAGATATGTGTTCAAACACTTGAAATAAAATCCTTTCGAGCGATGAATGTAAATACAGAACTTGAAAGGATTTTATTATGGCAAATTTGGAAGAACTTATTGGTGTACTTACTGAAGTACAAAATTTAGATCCCGAAAATAAAACTGCAAATGTAAGGATTTACAATAAATACATATTAATAACAAGACCTGATCAAGAAGATGGATATTTTATTGAACTTTAATGATAACAATTGTGTCAATGGACTTGATCTTACTTACAACAAGAGTAATTTATATAAGTAAGCAGAACAAAAAGGTATTCACATGGCTCTAAACATTTTTGAGAAAAGAATCAAGGCTTGGGAAGAAAAATATGGTTCATTACCTCCTGAAGTTCAACATAAAATTAACAAATTAGTTGAAAATTACGACAGAACTCAAAATATTGAAAAAACGAATAAAGTGTTGTCAATTAGTGGCGGAACAAAATTGGTTCGGGAGTTTAAAGGTAAGCGATACTCGGTAACAGTAATTCAAAACGGTTATGAATATAATGGCAAAAAATACAAAAGCTTATCTGCAATTGCTAATAAGATTACAGGTACTCGTTGGAATGGCAAGAAATTCTTCGGGGTAGCATGATGAAAAAGAGAATCAAATGTGCTATATATACCAGAAAATCAACAGAAGAAGGATTAGAACAAGATTTTAACTCGCTTGATGCTCAACGAGAAGCTTGCGAGGCATACATAAAATCTCAAATGCACGAGGGTTGGATTTTATTAGATAAGCAATATAACGACGGAGGATATTCTGGCGGAACAATGGAACGTCCAGCATTTAAAGAACTTTTGAAAGATATAGAAAACGATGAAATAGACATAGTTGTAGTTTATAAAGTTGACAGATTAACACGCTCGTTAATGGATTTTTCAAAAATAATTGATGTATTTGATAATCATAATGCATCTTTTGTATCTATAACACAACACTTTAATACAACAACATCAATGGGTAGATTAACCTTAAATATCCTGTTGTCATTTGCTCAATTTGAACGAGAGGTTACAGGAGAAAGGATTCGAGATAAATTTGAAGCATCCCGCAAGAAAGGTTTGTGGCTTTCAGGAACGTGTCCTTATGGATATGAAAAAGACGAACATCATATGTTGCATCCACAACAACCTTATGCTGAAAATGTTCGAATAATATTTGAATCCTATTTGAAAATTAAAAATGTTTTGAAATTAAAACAATATCTTGCAGAACGTAAAATTCTAACCCGAAGCGGTAAAGAGTTAGCAAAAGGCAGCCTTTATCATATACTTTCAAACAAAGTTTATCTTGGCAAAATTACTCACAAAAATAAAGAATATGAGGGTTTGCACGAACCTATTATTTCTGAGGAATTGTTTAATGATGTACAGAATTTATTAAAAGCTAATTCGGTTGAACGAAAACATGCAACAAATGCAAAAAACGGATCGTTGCTTACGGGTTTAATATATGATGATATCGGAAATAAAATGTCACCCTCTGCAAGTAACTCTAAAAATAAGCATTACCGCTATTATGTTAGTCAGGCAATAAAAAATCCTGTGGATTATAAGCGTGGAGAAATTACAAAAATTTCAGCAGGTGAGATTGAAAAATTTGTTCAAGAAGATTTAATAAAATTATTAAAAAATACCCACAAAATACAGAATTATATTGAAAATTATCCTGTAGAACAACAGAAAATAATATTAGAAAAAATGCAAAGTTTTGAGGCTGACAAAGTGTTTTTAAGAACTGCGGTTAAGAGAGTTGATTTAAAAACAGATTGTATCTCAATTAGTTATGATATAAATTATATTATCAAATATTTTGCAACCCTGTCTTTTAAGGCAGAATTTAACCATTCGGAAGATGAGGAAGTAATAATTATAAATCAGATTCAGGTAAGAATTTCATTAACCCCACAACGGCAAAATAAGATTATAATCCCGGGTAAAGCAAATTATGATATTAAACTTATACAGGCGATTGTAAAAAGTTTTTGGTATAACAAACTTGGTGCAGAAAGACGGTTACCAATTGAAGCGAGAAACGGCAACAATAAACGCCTTAGAAAACTAAGATTTCTCCCGCCTGAAATAATCGAAAACATAATGAACGGAACTCAAAATCCTGAACTGAATGTGAAAAAGTTGATTGAGGTGGCAGAGAAGTCAGTTTTGTAATATGTTATTATCTGATCTCTGTAATTCATATTTATCATTAACAAATCCATAATTTGCATTGCCTAGTGCAGAATCTAATTCACTTAAAAGATTATTTAATTCCAAAATAGCTTTTTCTTTTTGAGGTGAAGAATATTCTGAAGGATTACTTCTATACTTCATTAAAAATAAAAGAAATTTTTTATAGGCAACTCTATCATTTTTATTTAGGAGAAAAACAAAATTACTTGCATTTTGATTTAACCAAATTAAAATCTCAGTTGCTTCACTTTTTTCCCCGAGAAAAGTTGAGCAAATATTGTCTAATTTATTTGCTAATTCTAACCTTTTCATCTTAATATTTTGGAGATTTTGTTGGTATGACAACCAACATTGTACAGCTGCAAAAAAAGTTATAGCTATTGCACACATCCATTCGGCATTTTGTTGTAAAAATTGTAATATAACCATTATTTCACCTTAAAACCTGCTTTTTTAAACATTTTTATCATTTCATTTTGAACATCATTTTGAATGGTTTCAAGTGTTTTATTAATGCTTGTTCTTTTTATAAAAGTAAAATCATTTGACTGATCACAATTTGCACACCTAATTAAATCCCCTGAGACAGGTTGGTACCCTTCAAAAGGCAATTCAAAAGAGGAAGCTTTACAAAACACGCACTTCAAATTTACTTTATAATTTTTATCATCTAACATTATAGACCCATTTCTGTTAAGAGTTTTATAAGTTCAACAGTACTGCCAGATATAATTCCACTAATAATAGGGTTGTTTATAAAATCTTTTAGCATTGTTAGTGCGTTTTTCTTTTCTTCTTCTGTTGCATTAGATCTTTTAATTTCATCAATTAGTTGATAAAAAGTATTGCTTATATTTTGAGTATTGTTATTACCAGCTTGTAAATTTGTAGCATTCACGGGGCCATTAAATGTTATTTGCGTAGAATCTCCAACCGCGGGTTTATATGTAGCACGTTCAACCGACATTGCTCTATCAATGCCGTCTTCTGTAATGTACAGAGTTTTGTATCCTCGATATAAATTTGCAATAAATTTATGTGTAATTGCAAAATTTAATACTATATTAAATTCTTCATCTGAAATTTGGTGTTTTGATAAAAAATTAATTCTATCTTCTCCTGCAGGAATTTCTTCGTCATCAGCATTAAAATATTTTTCCAATTTGGCAGATTCAAAGTTAAAGGTTAAATCCTTAGGATCTGGTATACCTTTGGCTTCTAACTCATTTTTCATATATGCTAAAAGTTGATTTAAATATTCGTCTTTTTGTTTTGGTGATAATGTTATAGTTTGATCCATCTTACTTCCTTGTTTTCAATTTAAAGTTTAAAGTTCCATACTATAATTATTTACCATAAACAAGTCATGCCAAATTAAATTAACATTTTATTAATAATTTGAAAATGATTTAACTGTCGTTTGATTATATAAAAAGGGCTCTTTTTATTTGCAGGAAGAGAATTTAGTTGCAACCTGGGTAAAATTCTCTACAAATCACATCAAATAAATTCTCTTAAATCACTGGAAGCCCGTACTGTGTGGAGAATTTGATATTGAAAAAGCGTGCTATTGCAATCTATATTTATTATTGGTGTAGTGAACAGTCTTATAAAGCAACAAGCTATGTTCAGATTCCTTGATAATGGTTATTTTGCAGGTAAATAAATAGATAACTGATTATTTTTATAATAATATTTCTATAAATGTTGTGTATGTAATCACAATTGTACAGAAAACATAAACAGGTGTTAAATGACCAAGAAAGAAATACTAAAGATCTCAAATATTGAATTGCCGCTTGAAGAAGCTAAACGCCAGGCGATAGCCTCAATTACTGGTTATGTTTATCAGTTTCATCAGGCAGCATCTGAATGGATAAAATTAGAAGACAACGAAGAATTGTATTTAGAAATAGCTGAAGATCATGCAAAAATTATTAAAGATATGTTGACTAAACAGAGTACTTTAATAGCAACTCAAGTAAAAAATACTTTTGAATCAGGTCCAATTACTTTAAATTCGCTTGATGTGCAAAATTGCATTCAGAAATTATTTATTTACAAACAAAAAAATCCAGATAAAAATATTCGTTTCTGTTTCCTAACAACATCTGAAATTAGTAAAGAAAAAAATAACAAATTACAAAACGGCGAGAAAGGAATCTATATTTGGAATAATGTAAATGATGACAATATTCACGATTTACGTAGTTTTTTATTAAAATCCTCCTTTAATGATGATTTTTCTGATTTTATTCAAAATTCATCAAATGATGTATTAAAGGATTTTATTCAAAGTTTGACATTTCTTTATGAAATGCCAAACATTTCAAAAATTGAAACTTTAAATAAAAAAATGTTATGTGATAGACGTGATTTGGTTAGCTCTACTCTGGAAGCAGCAGAACAAGCATATATTCATTTAGTATATGAAGTTATAGATACAATTGTTAATTCTAATGATAGAAAACTAACAAAAGAAGATTTCGTTGCTTGTTTTCGTAAAGCAACATCTATTCCTTTAGGTTCACAAATAGTAGAAGATATACTTAAAGAGAAAAACTGCGAAAAATATATACAAATGGACAACCAACAATTAAGAACAATAGCAGAAAGATTGCTTAACAATTCACTTCCTTCTGATCTGTCATTAATGTTTACAAATGTTTCAATTGATGTACATAATGCTCATAAAAAATTAATGGAGTGTGAAAGATACTTAACTGAATATAATGATAAAGAAAATGAAACAAGTATACGGTGTTTGTCATACAAAATATTAAATGAAAAAAGTAAAAAAAATATATATTATGCTGATCCAGGTAGTGGTAAAACCTATACTTTATGGAATATAGCAAAGAAGTTATTAGACGAAGGTGATATAATACCCTTATTTTTGCCAATAGGGAATTTAAATACTTGGGATGAAGTTTTATCTATTTTATCAAGTATTTGTCCTGAAATAGATCCTAAAATTATAATAAATCAACCTAGAATATGTTTGTGCTTAGACGGTTGGTCAGAATTTGCTACAGGACAGTATTTTTCTGAACGTACAAAGGCTACCATTTCTTTGGCTAATGCCTATGTTATTGCAAATGCGCGTTATGTGGATTCTTCTGATGCTATTTTTCGCAGATGGAAACTTGAAAATATTGAGCAGTCAACGGTGGTAGATGTGCTTAAAACAAGTAATATTTTTGCTAATGATGATGTTTTGAATTTTTTGCAAACCCCGTTAGCTCTTTTGTTATTTATCTTTTTAGGTGGTGGTACATCAGTCGGAGAATTGTTACATAAATTTCATAATCATATTACACATAACAACTTTCCGGAAAATTTCCAATATATATTATGTGATTCAATAAGTTCAATGATTTTATCCGGAGACCTAAATTATTTAAATTTTGAAACTGAATTAAAAAAATGTGCTCATAATACAAAAATTTTTGAACCTTTAAAATTACTGAAACAATTAGGAACAATAAAAGAGAGAAATGGAAAAATATTACCTATACATGATCTCTACTGGAGTTGGTTGGGTGGTATTGGCCTTTTTCAAAATGACAAGTTAGAAGAATGTATTAATAATTTAAAAACACGTGAGAGCATAGAGTTGGCTTTAGATTCAGGAGAAAAAACCACACAGAAAATAATTAATAAAATTGTGCCTATTGATATCTATCTTGCCACAAAGTTAGATAAACAAAATATATCAGTAAATGTTGATGTGCAAATTGAAAAAATGCTTAAAGATAGACGGCTAGCTGTTCGTTACAGAGCCGCAATTTCGGTTATTTCCTGTGGAAGAAGTAAATACATTGAAAAATCTTTATACACAATAAGTGAAATGTGTAAAAATAAAATTTATGCAAAAGAATTAAAGAATTTATTTAAACCAGATATACTTTTCCCGTTTAAAGAAGAATTAACAAAATGGGCTGGTTCCCCTGGAACATCACTAATGCTTGATGCAATAATCGAAACAGGTAATCAGGATTGGTTGCCCTGGTTAGAAGTAATCTTTAAAAAAGAAGGAGTGAATAAATCCCAAGTTATTGCTGCAGCCATAGCTAGTGCAGGTTATATTCCAATATGGAGCCATCAATATCTATTCGAGTTTATTAAAAATGCAGCTTACAAATTACAAGATATAAAACGCAGAGGGGAAATCAGAGATTTAGTCAAATGGTTATTTAAAAACTATGAAAATATTGTTATACCTAGTTCAAGCCAGTGGTACCATATTAACGAATATATAGCAGCTTGTGGTTCAGAGGAAGATTTTGAACAATTGTTAATACGTTTTCCTAAGTTGAATAAGACGGCACAAGAATTAATAGAATATGCTATTGTTAAACGTGGCGAGCCTTGGATTGGCAGATTCCAAAAACTTGCTTTTTCTGAAAAACAAAGTCGTCATCATCACAGCCTTCAAGAGGTTTTTTCAAAAGAAATAGAGGATGCTATTGCAAGACAATGGATTGAAAATGGCTATGTAAATGAAGGTTGGCGAGTTTTAGTTCGCCGGCATCAAAATGATATTGTTCCAGAGTTAATAAAAAGACTACCCGACTCATTTAGCGAGCAACACTATATTCCTACATTAAGTGCTATGCAGTATTTAGATAATGCTCCAGATACACTGATTAATGAAATATATTCACGCTTTAGAGGAACTATGCAACCAATGGCCACCGAAGATGCTTTAATTGCTATAAGTAGAGTTAAACCCGGTGGTGTAGCATCTCTTGTAAGATGGATAGTAGATACACCATCTTTGCTACCAGCCTTTCACTTATATAAAGTTCTAGAAATGTATTTGGAGTGGTCTGCAGAATTCAAAATAGAGCTTATGCTAAAAACACAAAATGGTAATGAGTTTACATTTATTGACCATATTGTATATTCAACGTTTCACTATCATAAGGATGATCATTTATTTGCTGAAATCATATCCTATAAACCTGAGTTTGCAATTAAACTTGTTTTATCTGAATACAAAAAAAATGATATAAAATCAAAAGAAATTTTGAGTAAGCTCAAACCACTTAATAATTTTAATTATGAACTATTTAATCGAATGATATCAAGTAAATTGCTTGCGCCATTAATACCAGCATTATTCTCGGAAGTTTTGAATTCTCTTCCTGTTGAAATCTTACAAAAGCTAATAGATTCCAAATACATTAAATTTGAAAATATTTTATGGCAGCTAAGCAATAATAGTAATGTTAACCACAAGAAAATTCATATTCAACTTTTAAAAAAGATTATTAAAGACGATATAAATATTTACTATTTTTCTTATGTAGGTAATATGCTTCGATCATATTCACGAGAAAAAATATTTGATATTTTAAATACGATATACAAACCCAAAAGTGATAATTTCTTATTTTTTGTTCGAGAATTAGAACATATTCGTCAAGAACGCTTAATAAACGAAAATGGTGGCTTTTATAAACATAAAGATTAGACTTAATAGTTTTAAAAATTTATTTAGGAAAATCACCAAATCAAAGATTATATAATTTCCATTATAATATTTTTTATTCTGTTGCATTCGTCTATATCTAAATTATCAGTATTAAACTCTCTATATTTCTTCCGCATTATTTTATTTGCATCTGTATTATTTTTCAAAAACTGGATTAGGTTTGATTTAATTTGTTCATTAATGATTAAAAGAAATTTTAAATTAAAATTTTGATAATTAAATTTTTCCATATCGAAAATAAAATCAAAAAAGTGAGAAATTCCTAAAAACTCTTTCAATTTTTCCCTGTTAATAATCAAATTATGGTTTATCAAATTAGCAATTCCGTCAAGTGAATTCATAACCTTAGCTCTATCTTTTTCTTTAGTAATTTCATCCGCTATTTTTTCAAATACTTTATTTTCGCATATCATACTTGGCTCAATAACTCCATTCATACATCCGTGGTAATAAAAATAAATTTCAAAATTACTATTTATAAGATTAATTAAATGTAATTTTATTTTCTTTCGAATCGTCGCATTAAAGACACTATACAGTGGTATCATTTTGCATAAAAATTCTCCTTTAAAATCAAATTTTAGTAATTTTTCAATATAATTAACCAAGAGCATATTGGATTCTGAATGTAGATACAATTTAGCGTGTTTAGTTTTTAGTGTTTTTATTAAAAAGAACAGAAAACTTTCTTCATCATAACTATGTTGATTCTTTCCGGATTTTTTATAAGTCAATTGTTTTAATTCAAATATAATAAGTCTCTTTATATCTTCAATTGTAATAATATTTACATTTTTTTCTATTAAGTTTTCAATATATCTATATTCTTTGTAGTTATTGATAAAACTATTAATTACGTATTTAAGTTCTTGTTTAGTTAGAGTTAATTTTGAAAATATAAGCAAGAAATTGTTATAATAATGCAAAAGTTCATTGTTATTTGTACCAATGCTTTTTATTGATTCAACCAAATTTGTAAATGAATTTATAATTTTCTTTTTAGTTACTTTTTCATCTTCTAAATTTATCTTTTCGATATGATATTTATTTAATAATCGTGATAATTCATCAGGTTTTATGTGTTTGACCATTATAAAAATATCATTGTCGTAATCAAATGACTTTTTTTGTCTTTTATACAATAACTTTTTAGAGTTGAGTCAATATATATGTAAAAAATGTTTTTACATATATCGACACCTATTTTCTCTCGTGCATTAAACAGCATATAATTGTTTTGTATAAATATATAAAATTCGTTAAATATATTGCATAAGTGCATATAGTCAAGACAATCAAAACAACCCGGCATTTTTAAATAGGAGTTTTGGATTCTAGAATCTCTTTCAGATAGCAATATAAATATATTAAAGAAAAAATTATAATTCTGTAAGTCTTTGAAAATTATGTTATATTGAGTCGGTAAAATTTTATCAACAAGTTTTTTAATATTAATTTTCGATTTTTTATCTAGAATTAATTTAACTTCTTTATCTACTTCGTTATTATATTTCGAAGAATATAGAATATTATTTAATGACAAGTCATTAGCAATTATAAGTTTATTAATTTCGGCTAATGCATAAATTACATAATGATCTAATTCTTGAGCCTTATACGATACACTTTCTAATTCTTTGTATGCTTCAACATCTCTTCCTATAGAAAACAGGATATATGCTTTTTTCAACACATCAACATGGTTTTTTAAGTAATCTTGCTCATCATATATTTCATTCAATAATTTGTTATAATTAAAAGTAAGTATGTCTTCTGAAATACATAGCTTTTGGAATTCAGGAATACTAAATGTTGTAGGTCTTCTCATTTTTTTTAGTAAAAGATTGTTATGACTTATCATCTCAATTCCACAAATATTAAATATTTTTATAAGTTTTTTTGTTACATTTAAATATTTCTCTTTGGATCTTAATTCTAAAATCAACTTTTTAAAGTCACTATTTTGAGAGCAAACAGTATAGCTCCCAATATATTTTTTGGTCCTTATTCCTATCTCAATGTTTAAAAATTTAGAAAAAATTAGATAAGGAACAAAATTAAAAGGTTCTAGTATTGATAGCTTGTTATAAAAGTATTCAATAATATTACTTTTATTTTCGTAATTTTTTATAAAAGTAAGGAATTTGTATAATTGCTTCGCTTTATTATTCTTTAATGCAGATATGCTTTGTTTATTTAAATTTTTTTTAATTTCAGACTCAAACTCAGAATATTTTAATTTAAAAATTCTTTTTGGCAATAAATCTTTTTCTTCGTTTTTACTTGATATTTGACTTTTTTTGCTAGTTTTATCTATATCAATTAAAAAAGCAGGGGTAGAATCTTCCCCTAAAATTTCATTAATCCAATTAAATATTTGTTTGACATTTGGATCGCTAATTGAATAGCCAACAAATAGTATTACATGTGTTGAAAAGAGACCTTTAATGTAAGTTTCTGTTAAAATGAAATTTTTTGAATAATTTTTATAATCATCTTCTTTTAATACAAAATTCCCAATTGGTATATCACCGTGCATTTTTATTATCATTTTATTGTTATTTGTTTTTGGAAAATCTTTGTCTTGCTTTACAAGTGAAAAAAATTCTTTTTGTTTTTTAGCAGAATCTTCAATTAAAGAATCATAATTTGTTGTAATGATATATTGTGGATTCAAATCCAAGAGTAAGTCATTTATGATATTTGGTTTTGCTTTATCAATTTGTAAAATAGATTTTATTTTGTTATTATATGATTCTTTTCCAAATTTATTAAAATAAAGTTGTGGAATTTTTAGCATTTCTTCAAATGTATAAGTATTTTTGTTCTTGATGCATAAATCTTTCGATAATTCTTTTATTAAATCTTTCCAGGATGGAATTCCTGAATTAATAGACACACCAGAACCTACAAATAGAATTAGTTTATTACTTGTAATTGCATTTTGTATTATATTTATATAATTAAATAATACCTTTTTCATAAAAATAGCCTGCTCGAATACATTATAAGACAAATATTCATACAAATATTATTATTTAAAAAAAAAAAATTTGATTTATGAAAAAATCAAATTTCATAGTAAATTTTGAATGCCAAATTTGACTGTACTAAAATCAAATTATGCAAACGTATTATTCAAATGAAGTATAGAAATTTTTAAAAGCTCTTGATGATGAAATCCTTGGTCAGTTGTTGATGAATCACGCTTTTTTAATGATTAGGAACAAAAACACGCTTGGGCTGAGCAGACTCAGGTACTAAATTGCGCTAAATATTAGAGAATATGTCTATGCAGTTCAAGAAAGTATCAGAATTGAACAAAAAGAGGCTTTTAAGTGGATAAATTGGGCTTTGAAATGTGCGAATGAAATCGACGCTATAAAAAAGAATCGATTTTAAAAATTCATAGACATTATTTTGTGAAGTTTATCCACTTGAGATATTTAAAGTAGAACAAATATCCAACTTGGTTCCAATTAAGGCTATGACAACATTATAAAAAGGGCTCTTTTTAATTGCAGAAAGAGAATTTTGATGCAACCTGGGTAAAATTCTCTACAAATCATATCAAATAAATTCTCTTAAATTAGCTAAAGTCCGCACTGTGCGGGAAAAATGGCACTAAAAAAGAGACTAAATAAAGCCTCTGAAATTTAATGGTGGAGACGGCGGGAGTCGAACCCGCGTCCAAAATGGATTGTAACCGACATCTACGTGTGTAGGATTTCATTTTCTCGGCTGATTCGGGGGCAATCCAAAACCTTATAAATCAGCCCTAGGTTTTTTATAAAGGAAACTCTAAACCCTTGACGGTTGTCTTGATACGCCTACCGTCATTGACGTACTGCGTCTTGCATAATTGACCCGCAAAACCGGCAAGCTGGGCTTTACGAGTAGCTATAATCACAAACTATGCAGCTTTTGCGTAAGCTCTGCTGAAGTCTGCTTCAACTACGTTGTTAGCATTTAATTTGTTTTGCTCGTTGATAACCGTGAACAGCGCACGGACACGCAGCCTGTTCCAACCGAAACATCCTGTCAAATCCAAAACGTCCCCATGTATTTAATTATTAATGTACTGACCGCACTTTGTGCAGCATAGGATTACATAACTCCTGTTCTATAATTATAACCGCTTTTTTTTATTTTTCAAGAGATTTGAGAAAAACATATAGCAATTTTTTTTTTTAGGGATTTAATATATATCATGATTACAAACACAAATCATCATTCACCGCAGCAATTTCAGGGAATTACGAGTTTTATTGAAAGCAGGGTTTTGATTAATAAAGCACTGCTTGATGCGTCTGCTGATGTCCCGGTTGTAATTATGGCAAACAACAAAAACGAAAGAAGAGAAAGATTTAACAGAGTTGCAATCGGCTGGAGTTTAGGGTTTTTGTCGCCGTTTATAACGCTTCCGCTGACAAACCGGCTTGCACTGAAATATGTTGCTAAAACTTACAAAAACTTTTTCAATAAAGAAAACAAAATCATCGAGATTTCAAACGCGATGTTAAAAACAGAAAAATCCGCCAAAAACGCAATTCAGCAAATGGCATCGAAAAACAATTTTAATGCGGAAGAACTTGCCTCAAAATGCGGCGGATATGAAAATTTGCGAAAAAAACTGATTAATGCAAAAAACGCGGTTCTTTCTTTTGATTTTGCGTTTACAGCAGGAAGCCTGGGCAGTATAGGTTATTATAACAATTATTTAACAAAGAAAAAGACCGGACGAAAAGGGTTTTCGGCAGAATTCAACATGGCAGATAAAAGCGTTACCGATGAAAGAGCACGCAGATATGAAAAAACAGCTTCATTAAGAGCGGCAAGCTTTGCAGCACTGGTTGGCGGACTTGCAGCGCTCCCGATTTTCATAAAAAAAGGCTTAACAAATAACGCCCAGAAAGGTTTCAGCGGGCTTTTAAACAAATACGCACACAAATTCAATTATGACGACGGCATTTGCATGAAAAGACTGCCGATGTTTTTGGCTTTGATGTGTGCTTACTATGGGGTTTCGAGCGCTTCAAGAAACCAGACAGAACTCAAAGACAATCTTGTACGTTCAACGGCAAGCTGCGCAGTGTTTTTCGGCGGCGACCTTATAATCGGCAGTACGCTGGCAAGACTTTCCGACAAATATCTAAAAACAGAAATACTCGACAAAAATGCACCGAAAACCCTCCTTAATAAACTTGTCCCGCCGACAAGACATTTGAAAGACCTGAGCGGAAGTTCAAGAAAAATCGGAACAGGACTTTTTTGGATAAATATGGCGTTATTGTCACTTTCACTGGGATTTGGGGTGCCGGCACTTTTGAATAAAATGATTAAACGGGATGTTGAAAAAGATGTAAACCAAAATGCACCCGCACAAAACTTTCAAACCGTAAATGCCGGATTAAATTCTGAAACCTTCAAACAATTTATGAAAACTTCTCTTTCACAAGCTTAATCTCATCATCCAGCGTCATTGAAGGATTTTCGAGCTTTTTTCGCAGAAGAAAGTCGAAGATTTTTTTGTATTTTGGCGAGGGTTCGAGTCCCGCCATCTCCAGAGTTTTACCGGTCGTTGCAATTTTAATTCCGCGCAAATTATCAAGATAATGACGCGCGATTTTTTCATTTTTTAAAGCTGCATAAAGAATTATGCTCTCGATTTCAACATTTTCAAAAGCTTTGTAAATTTCAAAATCCCCGCGCAAATCTGAATTTTCCAGTGCCGAAAAATCGTCAAGAATTTTCTGTTCTTTACGGGTTAATTCAAGCCGCGACAAATCCAGCAGAACACCCGCATAAATCAGCCAAATATTTTCAGAGTCCGGCGCGTATTGTTCCACCAATGGCTTGAGAGGCACAGCAGGAAGTGAAACCTGATTTGGCGTAACAAGTTTGTAAATCCCGCTTTCAATAAATTCTTTAAAAAGCGCGTCGCTGTTCAAACCGAGTGTTTTAATCAATTCTTTTTTCACGCGCTTGAAGCACATATCATAATTTATATTTTGCAAATATTCATCACGAAGCGCGCGCGTTTTTTCAGAAAGTTTAAATCCGAAACGGTGTAAAAACTTAAGCGCGCGCAGAATTCTAGTTGGGTCATCAACAAAACTTTTTTCATGCAAAACGCGGAGCGTTTTATTTTTCAAATCTTCAAGCCCGCCTGTAAAATCAAAAATTTCGCCGGTTGAGAGGGATTTGTAAAGCGCGTTCACAGTAAAATCACGCCGCAAAGCATCTTCTTTTAAAGAAACTCCGATTTTATCAACAACAGGCAGGTGGCCTTTGCGCGGATATTTCTCCGTGCGGGTTGAGGCAATGTCAACCTCGCGCCCGTCAAGTTTCACGCGTATTGTGCCGAAATCAGGGTTTACGCGAACTAAATCGCCAAAGCTTGAACAATCATCAATTGCGTTTCCCTCATAAACAATATCAACGTCAAGCGACTTTATTCCGAGAAGTTCATCGCGCACAACGCCGCCCACGTAAAATAGTTTATTTGAAGTATCCTTTAAAATGATGATGTCCATTTGCCTTATTTTAGCTTAAAATGGAGAAATAGTAAATATGCCTCCCTTGCCAAAGGGAGGGGGACCGCGTCAGCGGTGGAGGGATTTTCATGTTACAAGAAGCGACAAAAGCATTAAATTCAGCATTTAACAACAGTTTTATAAAAAAATTAAGCCAGTATCTTCACGACTGCGTACGCGAAGAGGTTAAAAGCTCGACCTTCAGAAACCTGAAAGGCGACAAAGATAACAAATGGATTTTTCTGCAAGGGGAAGAAGAACTTTTCACACAGGGCAGAGAATACATTTCTCTTGACGGAAAAGACAGTAAACTTACTGAATTAATGCTTCAAAGCGAACTCGGCTCAAAAGACAAATATTTGATTTACGGTTATCTGTTTTTGGTCGGGAAAAGCAATAAATCTAAGCGCCAGAACGAATTTTTGACCCCGCTTCTTTATATGCCGTGCAAATTAGAAAGAAACGGCGTAAATATCAACTGTCTTCCGCTGGATGAGGTTTTGTCGCTGAACACGGGCGCGCTGGCGGCTTTGATGAGAAAATCCGACGATGACGATGAAACAGATATTATGCTTGAAGGGCTTCTGGATGTTGTGCCGGATTTGCCGATTACGGAAGAAAAGCTGAACATCTTTTTGACAACTTTGAAATCACTCGTTCCGGAAGTTGAGATTTCTTACAACAAATCCGATTACGAAACAGAAGATAATATTTCAAAAACTATTGAAAAAGAATTTTACAAAGAAAAAATCGACGGCGAAAACGTTGAAGATATTATTGATGAAGAAGAACAGCAGCAAAAACAGCGCGTTAAGTTAGAAAAAATTTCCGTAACTTATCAGAGCGCGATTATTTTGACAAAACGTCCGTCAATGACGGCCGGCGTGCTTCATGAACTTACAAGAATTGCCGAGCAGCCGAGCGGAATTTACCGCGAAACCGCTTTGAGCATAATTAACGAAGAATTCGCACAAAGCAAAGAAAAATCCGTTCCGATAAAAGATATTAACAGCGTGAAAGAATTTTATCCGATAACTCCGCTTTCATTGTCTGATACTCAGCAGCAGGTTATTAAAAACATTGATAACAGTAAATTCATTGCGGTTCAAGGGCCTCCGGGGACCGGGAAGTCACAGACAATCGTCAATCTTGTTGCACATCTTGTTGCAAACGGAAAAACCGTTCTGGTCGCATCGCGCATGGACAAGGCGGTTGACGTTGTTGCAGAACGTTTGAACGAACTCGGCGCATCACACATGGCGCTTCGTGCAGGAAGATTAAATTACCAGCGTTCATTGAGCAGCGAGTTGAACGCGCTTATTGCAGAACATTCCGGATTGGATGAAGATGTGGAAGATGCACTTTTTGCTGACACGGACGATATGAAAAACCATCTTAACATACTTTGGGATACCGAAAACAAAAGCGAAAAGATTATCAAGCTTGAAAAATCATGGCGCGACAAATCAATTGAAGTTCAAGAAGAAAGCGCACTTCATCCGGCGCCGGTTTTCATCAGAAAAAATCTTAAAAAGAACGAAGTTGACTCAATCAGAAATATTCTCAAAACTTTAAAGGAAAACAACGCAAAATCAGGAATTTTCAGCAAGTTCACGAACTTCACAACACTTTCAAACCTCAAAAAAATTCTTGATTTGAAAGAATTCAACGCGGATATGCAGAACCTTGCAAAACTTGCCGAAGAACTTCAATTTGCCGCAAAAATTTGTGATATGAACACGGTTGAAGAACAAATTCAAAATCTCGGCAATCTTCACGTAATGTCCGAGCAAATCAGGCAGATGAAAAAGAAACAGCCGCGTCTTGCAGTGAACATTCTCAAAAACAAACGCCGCGAGGCTTTGAAAGCGCTTTTGCGCGACGAAAACAAGCGCCGCAGACTTAAAGTTCACGCTAAATCTCTCGTTTCAAACAGAAAACGCCAGCAGACAAATATTCTTGAAGAAGAAGATTTTAAACCGCTTCTGGAGGCTTTTCCCTGCTGGTGCGTGACGACTTACGCGGTTTCAGACTCGCTTCCTTTGAAACCCGGAATGTTTGACGTTGCAATTATTGATGAAGCCTCCCAGTGCGATATCGCAAGCTGTTTCCCGATACTTTTCCGCGCGAAACGCGCCGTAATCGTCGGCGATGACAAGCAATTGCCGCACCTTTCTTTCCTTGAAAAAGCAAAAGAACAATCCTTCTTGAGCCAGTACGGAATTCCCGACAAATACCAGTTAATCTGGCGTTTCAGGACAAATTCAATGTTTGATTTGGCGGATTATTATTCGATAAATTCCGTCATGCTTGACGAACATTTCAGAAGTCTTCCGCCGATAATTAATTATTCAAATCACGAGTTTTACAACGACAGAATACGTGTTATGAAAAAAGACCGCAAAGATGACGTTGTACTTGAGCTTGAGGAGGTTAAGGACGGCAAAGTTGACTCCGACGCGACCCGAAATCTTCCGGAAATTGAAGCGGTTGTCAAACGCGTTCATGAAATAGTTATCGAAGATGAGCGCAAAAACCCTGAAAATCCTGTTTCCATCGGGATAATTTCACCGTTCCGCGCGCAGGTTGAGCAGTTGAAAGTTTCTTTATCAAAAGTGCTTTCAGACCACATGATTAAGAAGCATCAAATAGAAATCGGTACCGCACACACATTCCAGGGTGACGAGCGCGACATAATCCTTATTTCATGGGCGATTGCAAACAACAGTTTCCCGCAAAGTCTTATTTTCCTGCAAAAGCCGAACCTTTTTAACGTTGCTGTTACGCGCGCAAGATACAAGACGATTAATTTCATCTCAAAAGACCCGACAGAACTTCCCGAAGGGCATTTCAGAAATTACATCAACTTCATCAAACATTATCAAAACACGCGTCAGGCAATGCTTTCAGGTGAAATTGAAGAAAATATTTACAAAAACGAACTTGAGCGCGAAATCGCCGCACAAATCCGCGAACTCGGCCACAAAGTTGTAGCAGGTACTGAAATTGCAGGTTTGAGCGCGGATTTGCTTGTTGATGACAAGATTATCGTTGAAGTTGACGGTGTGGAAGATAAAATTCACTCCTCAATGCCGGCAATGAAAAAACAGGCAATTCTTGAACGCTGCGGATTTAAGGTTAACCGGATAACCTTCCGCGAATGGCAATATTCGCAAAAAGCCGCACTCGACAGGGTTTTGAGAGACTTGCAGTAATTAAGAATTTAATATAGGGAAACGCCCGAACCTCCCAAAGCCACACACCCTTGTAATGTGAACAATGGGGCAGAAAGGAGGCTCAACATGAGGGAAGTAATTAAAAAAGTCCTACGGCTAATAGGACTTTTGTTAACATTAATTGCTGAACTAATGTAAGGGATGTGACAGCAGGTTAAGTTCCGCAAGAGCTTAATCAGCTCCCTATATTTTTATTATAACTTATTTTCCAAAAATTTCAAGTGGTGAAAATTCAGCAACAGCTGAAATCTATATAGCCGCCAACTATAAAGTTAAAAAAAGCCATAACTCCAAACAACTTGCTTTTTATTTAATATTTTTTGCATCAAGGAGATTTACAATCCGCATTAAAAGCGATAATTTCTCAACAGAAAAATTATCTATTTTTCTGTATAATTCTTCAATAATAATGCTTCTGTCTTTAAATTCTGTATAATCAAAAAGTTCACTAATATCTGTATCTACAGCTTTTACAATCTCAAAAAATATTATGCTGACATTGCAGTTGCAGGAATTATAAGATTAAACAAATTCAAGCAAAAAACATACCTGCATTTAAATCAGGAAATTACCACAAAAGATATTAACACAAAAGTGAAATTATGCGATGTTCCTGAAAAAAGTTATATTTGGAATAAAATCTACAAAACCGAAAAAATACGACAACACAATTTAAAGTTTACTGAGGGAACATTTTATGAAGATGTAATCTTTACACCTAAGGCTTTATACAATCTTAACCAAATGGTCACTGTTCCTGATACCTTCTATTATTACTGGCGGCATGCCGGTTCAATTGTCACTTTACGCTCACAAAAAGCTAATGAAGATCATAAATTTGCACGCCGCGAAGCTATTTTATTCTTCAAAAAGTATAATATAGATGTTTCAAATCTTTTGCCAGAAATTAAAAAATATAAAATATTCGGATTTTCTATATTTAAAATCAAGAAAAAAGGAAAAATTACAAAATATATCCTGTTCAATATTATAAAATTTACAGTAAAAGCTTCTTAAACAGATTTTTAGTGTATATTAGCAGATTTATTCAAAATTATTACTTTACATTTTTAGCCAAAAATGACATAATGTTTTTTATGATTAGTTCAACAGAAAAGAAACTTGCAGCAGGATTCTCAATCGCGTCCAATGCTGTCATAATTGTTCTGAAGTTCATTGCAGGAAACATTTCAGGAAGCATAAGTATAATTTCTGAAGCTATTCATTCTCTTAGCGATTTTCTTGCGTCCGTGTTGACATTTTTTGCCGTCATGAAGTCTTCAGAACCCGCAGACAAAGACCATCCTTTCGGACATGGAAGATATGAAGATATGTCAGGATTTATTGAAGGCGGATTGATTATTTTTGCAGGCATCTTCATAATTTATGAGGCTGCCCGCAAACTAATTTCAGGACATTTTCTCGAAACCGAAAGTTATCTGGGAATTGCAGTAATGGGATTTGCTGTTCTGGCGAATTTTCTTGTAAGCAGTTACCTTTTTCACGTTGCGAAGAAAACAAATTCCGTTTCTCTTTACGCCGACGGAAAACATCTTCAAACAGATATCTGGTCATCGCTTGGGGTCTTAATAGGTCTTGTGATGATAAAAATTACCGGACTTGTAATTCTTGACCCTTTAATTGCGCTGGTTGTGGCGTTATTTGTCCTGAAAGCCGGATTTGAAATTTCGAAAACAACTTTAAACAACCTTCTTGACGGTTCTCTGCCTGCCGGAGAACTTAATAAAATACGCAGGATTATAAACAGTATCAACGGAATTTCAGGCTGTAAAAATTTACGTGCAAGAAACGTCGGAGCCGAAAAACAAATTGAAATAACTTTATTTTTTGAAAAAAATATGACAATTGAATACTGCCACAATATTTGTGACGAAGTTGAGGACAAAATAAAAGAACAGCTCGGCAATTGCAGTATTTCAATTCATGCTGAGCCTGAGTGCGAAAAGTGTGCTGCAAAAAAATTAAAATGAATTTTAATCAGAAGATTTACACTCTTCATATCTTTTGTAAAAAAAGAACAAAATTGCAAAACCTATAAATGCGAAAATACTGCCAGGCAGCGCGGTGTAATTATAAGTTAAACCATGAGCTATCGGTATGCCTCCAATAAAAGCTCCAAGAGCATTCCCGAGATTAAAAGAAATTTGTGAGCATGAGGCTCCTAAAAGTTCACCGCCTTTAGAGTTTCTAATTAAAAGCACCTGCTGGGGAGCCGAAACAGCAAACAAGCATGCTGTGCAAAATATCATTAAAATTATAGATATAAAAGGGTTTTTCCCAAAGAAAAAGATTACTATTAAAGAGATGCAGGCCACAAGTTGCGTAATTCCGGCAACTAGTGAAGGAGCATATTTATCTGACAATTTTCCACCCAAAATATTTCCGATATACATGCCGGCGCCTGCAAGTATCATAATAAAAGAAACATATTTAGGCAAAATTCCTGACAAATTAACTAAAAGCGGACTTATGTAGCTGTACCAGCAAAAAATTCCTCCATTACCCATAATTACAGCAAGTATCAAAAGCCATGGAGCAAGAGATTTGAAAATTTTAAATTGTCCCCGAAAACCTGTATCAGGAAGAGGTTTAATTTTCGGTATAAGTTTTAAAACATAATAGAGTATCAAAAATCCGAAAAGCCCAATTAACAAAAACGTAAGCCTCCAGGAAAAATTGTGGCTAATAAGAGTACCGAAAGGTATCCCGACAAAATTTGCAATTGTCATTCCGCAAACCATTGTTGCAACAGCCTGATTTCCTTTGTCATTATCTGCAAGTTTTTCTGCAACAATAGCGCCAACACCAAAAAAAGCACCATGGGGCAATCCTGCAATAAACCTTAATACACATAATGACAGATAATTTGGAGAAAATGCAGCTAAAAGATTTGCAACTGTGAAAACAGAAACAAGAACTATTAAAATATTTTTTAATGGTTTTGTTCTGCCAAAAATCACGAGCAAAATTGAGCCGAAAACAACGCCAAGTGCGTACAATGAAATAAAGTGTCCGGCTGCCGGAATTGAAATGGAAAAAGTTTTTGCCGTATCCGGAAGAATTCCCATCATGACAAATTCGGTCAATCCAAGTCCAAATGTTCCCATAGCAAGCGGGAGCAGGCATTTTGTTTTTCTCATATTTCATCTCCGGCCGTATACAAAAAATTATATATCAAACACTGAAGATAACAAGATTTTAACATACTTTATATTTGTTTATTGTATTAAACCGCTATATCTTCCTGTTCCATTTTGTTCATAGGGTTCCAGGTGTCTTTGAGGTTGTTTTTTATAAGATTTTGGTAGAATTTTTCTTTGTAATTCAACAAATCCAGTTGTTTTGTAAGTTCCTCAAGCTGCTGCTGCGCTTTAAGTTTAGTTGCCTGAATAATCCCGTACCGCTCCGGAATTGTGGAATCGCCCATTATGCATAAGTCAATATAGCGTTTAATCGCTTTGTTTTCTGTTCCGACAGAGCGAAGGCATTTAACAATTCTTACCCATTCAAGGTCGTTTTCAGAAAAAATTCTTATATTGTTTTGGTTTCTTTTTACAAAGGGAAAAAATCCGCTTTTTGCCCAAAAACGCAGTGTGTGCTCAGAAATTTCCATTTTATCCGCAACTTCTTTAATAGTATACATTTGAAAACCCTCCTTGATAAAATTTTAGCATAAAAAATTTTACTTGAGAGTTTCTATCAGGTTTTTCAATAAAAAACCTGCTTAAATTAATAAGCAGGAATTTTATTTTTGTAAGAACATTTTAAACTGCGGCCAATTCCAGCGTGCTGCAAATGTCTTTTGTTATCAATTCTTTTGTCAAATGATAACGTTCATACAATTCCTCAAGCGGAACGCGGTCAGTGAATTCCTTTTTGGCACCAAAATTCAAAACTTTCATACTGGAATTTCCGTAAAATCTTGAAACTTTTTCGCCAAAGCCGCCGTTTAAAATTCCGTCTTCAAGCGTGATTACCAAATCATGGTCTTTTTTGAGATTTTCAAGAAGTTCTTCGTCAACTCCTGTGATAAATTTCGGATTAATCAAAGTTGCGTTAATGTTGAGTCTGTTTTTGATTTCTTCCTTAACTTCTTTTGCGAGATTGAAGAAATTACCAAGCCCTAAAACCGCAATTTTGCTGCCTTTATGTTCAACCTTGAACTTGTTCAGAATTGAATAATCTGTTTTATCTTCAACACCTGTTGCTTCAAGAGGAATATTCGGAACTCTGATTGCGACAGGATGTTCGGTTTGGTTGAGGGCATATTCAAGCATTGCAAGATATTCTTCTTTATTCGTCGGAGCCAAATAAACAATATTTGGAATGTTGGAGATTAAAGAAATATCAAACGAGCAAAGATGTGTTGCGTCAGCCCCTGAAATTCCGCCCCAGTAAACAAGCATTGCCAGAGGTGAGTTGTTAAGAGCCAAATCCTGCGATAATTGGTCATAAGTTCTTTGAACAAATGAACTCATAATATGTAAAACAGGTTTTGCGCCGGATTTTGCAAGTGCGGAAGAATAAGCAACCGCGTGTTCTTCTGCAATACCGACATCTGTATAATTCGCACCGAGTTTCTCCCTAAAGTCCGGAGTGAAGCCGAAAACACCCGGAGTTCCGGCGTTGACAGCAATAACTGTTTTGTCAGATTTTATTTTTTCAAGAAGGAAGTTTTTTGTAACTAAGTTGTAATCTTCAACAGGAACTGACGGCGCATCAGATTTTTCATCAAGCGTTCCCGGGAGAATCCAGTGGAAAGCTTCTTTGTTTTGTTCCGCCGCTGCAAGCCCTTTGCCTTTTAATGTTCTGATATGAACAACAACCGAACGGGCGGCGTCTTTAACCTGTTTAAAGCCTTCAATAAGTTTTTCAATATTGTTTCCTTCATTAACATAAATATAATCAAAGCCAAGGGTTTTGAAGAAGTTGTTTTCTGATTTTCCGTTTGTTTCGCGGAGTTCCTGAAGGTTTTTGTAAAGTCCGCCGTGGTTTTCGGCGATTGACATTTCATTGTCATTTACAACAATTATAATGTTGCTGTTTAAATCTGCCGCATTATCCAAACCTTCAAGCGCTTCGCCGCCGCTCAAAGAACCGTCGCCGATTAAAGCAATTACATTTCCTTTTTCACCTTTCAAATCTCTAGCCTTTGCAACGCCGCAGGCAAGGCTTACAGAAGTTGAGGTGTGGCCGACTTTGAAAAGGTCATGCCCGCTTTCTTCCGGAGCTGTATAACCTGTGTATTTAAGATATTTCGACGAGTCAGTGAACCCTTCTTTTCTTCCGGTCAAAATTTTATGCGGATAGCACTGGTGCGAAACGTCAAAAACAATTTTATCAAGCGGTGAATTAAACACATAATGCATTGCAATAGTTGCTTCAACTATTCCCAAATTCGGGCCGAGGTGGCCGCCGATGGTATTAACTTTTTTGATTATAAGTTCTCTCATCTCACAGGCAAGAGTATTCATTTCGTCAATTGACAGTTTTTTCAAATCTTCGGGGGAATTTACTTTGTCTAAAATCATATTTTGCCTCTCCTTTTATACAATTTATATTTTACTACAATCATATTTTACAATTTGATAGCTGCTCTCAGTCAAGCCCTGAATAATAACTTTTATTAAAAAATTTTACATTTTAACAGATTAAAGGCAAAAAAATAAATTTCCCGACTTAATAAAAATGGAGAAAATTTATGAATATAAACTTTACAGGAATAAAAAATATCGGTTACTGTAACGCTTCATTTAACGATGAGGCCTACAGGATTTTACAAAGCAGCGGCGAAGATGAATTTGATTACGAAAGCCAGACTCAGGAAGAAGAGGAGGACGATGCGTATTATCCTTTATATCAAAAGCAGGAAGGGCATACTTTAAACATCCAGCTTACTGATGATTTTAACGGAAAACATTTGAGTGAATTTAAAAAGGCTTTGAAAAACTCCCATTTACCCTATGCTGACTATATAAATCCTATTAACTCAAATTTTTTAAATATTTATCTGACAGATGATATTATAGAAGACGATGACGGAGAATTTAAAGATAATGTTTTATACGTTAATGACCTTGAAGTAGAACTCAAAGATAAAACACTGCCGATTTTCTCTTATATTGCAAAACTCGTATCAGAAATAGCGCGTAAACCCAAAGAAGAATTTGTAGTTAACAAAGACTACTTTGATTCAGACTACGCAAAAGAAGGCATAGTTTTTGGCGACAATATGGAAGATATTTATAAAGAAGATTATCTTGAGGTTATGGAAGACATTCACGACCCTCAAAATGTCAAAAACGGTGCAAATAAAATGAAAAATGTTATCATGGAATTTATGAGCAAATACTTTGAGAATTAAAATTATACAAACAACACCGCGACGGCACTAAGTCGTCGCGGCGGATAAAAAACTATTCATTTGTGCAGCCCGGTTTTTTAACCTCCTTTTTGGCTAAACTCCGATATCGCGAAGCCGTTTCCCTTCCATAAGGTTCTTCTCGATGTTTTCAAGCGAAATACCTTTGGTTTCCGGAATCAACAATATAGTAAGAACAACGAACAGGATGTTCAAACCTGTGTAAATCCAGAAGGTTACGGCAATCCCGAAGGTGTTGATTAATGTCAGGAAAGTTGCGCCGATAATCATATTTACAACCCAGTTTGTAGTTGTAGAGCAAGCTACGCCGAAATCACGGCTTTTGAGAGGTTGAATTTCGGAACACAAAATCCATACGACAGGCCCTGCGCTCATAGCAAAACTTGCGATAGTAAATAACGTCATCAAAATGGCGAAAATCGAAATCCAAAGAGCGCTGAACCCTGCATTAATCATATATAAACAAACACCCAGCAAAAACGTTCCAAGCGCAATCCCTGCAAATCCTATTTTCAAAACAGGTTTTCTTCCCTGTTTGTCAACTGTTTTCATAGCAATCAGGGTCGCCAGAACATTCGTTGCACCGCAAATGACTGTTGCAATCATCTGCTGTTCAGTGTTCGCAAAACCGGCGTGTTTAAATATCTGCGGAGCATAATATAAAATTACGTTCATACCCGTAAACTGCTGCATTGCCTGCAATAGCATTCCGAGATAAACAGCACGCCGTACGTTTTTATTTTCTTTAAATAAACTCCAGCCTTCCTGCTTAACTTTAAGGCTTTCGTGAATTTCGTTTAATTCACTGTCCGCTTTCGCGTCAGTTGTGTTGAGCATTCTCAAGATTTCTTTGGCTTTTTCAAATTTTCCTTTTGAAGCAAGCCATCTCGGGCTGTCAGGCAGACCAAAAACAGCCGCCATCAAAAGCACTGCCGGAACAGAAATTACTCCGAGCATCAACCTCCAATGGCCGCCATAACTAAAAATCGTATCGGAAATAAAGGCAACCAAAATCCCGATTGTAACCATCATCTGATACATGGAAATAAGTTTTCCGCGGTCTTCTTTTTCAGCCATTTCGGAAAGGTACAAAGGCGCAACATAAGACGCAATTCCGACAGCAAATCCGAGCAAAATTCTTGAAATCAAAAGGATTGCAACATTAGGCGCCGCAGCAGAACCAACTGACCCAAGTACAAACAACGCTGCACCTGCCATAAGACTGGTTTTGCGCCCGAGTTTATATGAAATCCATCCTGTTGAAATTGCACCAAGTGCAGCACCGAGCATCATTGTTGATACAACCCATTCCTGAAGCCTGCTTGAGAGTTCAAAATGCGTTGTGATAAAAGGCAAAGCTCCTGATATTACACCGATATCAAGCCCGAATAAAAGTCCGGCCATGCCTGCCGCAAATGTGATAAAAACCTTCATGCGTTTCGCTTTTAATGCTCTGTCTGTTTCTGTCGCATTTTTGGGCAAAGCATCTTCCATAAAATCTCCTTCTAAAAACTATATAAATATTATGCCCCGTCTTTCTAAAAATTATCACTTTTGTTAATTTTTTTGAAAACACCTGCTCTAAAACTTAAAAAAATCAAATTTAATTTTACTCCCTTAAATAATTATAATGTCTAATTTTTTCAAACCCTTGATATGGTTTAATTAAATCAGTAAAGGGAAAAAATCATGCTTAAAAATATTTTAAATGTTATTTCTTTGACACTTTTAATCTCGCTTGCTTGCGCATATGCAGCAGGCGCGAACGAAGTCAAATTTGATAATCAGGATTTTGTATTGAAAGCCACGGCTCAATCACTGAATGTTCCGAACGCTTTAAACGAATACTTTCCAAAAGGCGAAAGCCATGACCATTGGACAAAAATGATAGGCGTTTATCATATTCCTGAAGAAAAAGATCCGATTAAATACGCGGAAGAAATTGACAAAGATATTGAAAAAGCCGAAAACTGCGTACTTTTAAAGTTTGTCAAAAACAATAAAACAGACCAGGCAGTAATAAGTTATCTTGAAAACGGTCAGGAAAACGGACAGAACTTTTTCACCTACAATGTTTACAAATATGAAAAAAATCCGGTTAAAGGAATTACCGAGTTTAAATATGCGATAAAGTATTTCTTCAAAAACAATGATGAAATTGTAAAGCTTGCCCAAACAGTCAAAAACGAAAACGATAAATATATGACAATGCTTATTTCTTCACCAATTCCGCCGATTGTGGAAAAAGAGCTGAATTAAGAAAAAACAAATTAATGAAAAGTTTTTTCAAACTTTACATCCCCTCAAATCTAATATAAACTATTTTTGTGATAAATATTGATAATCTTGATAACGAGAATTATTCACAGTTTCAATACCTTGTGAAGTCGAGGTATTCTTTTGCCGTAACCGGCTTAATTGCGATTTTGCGGCTGTTTCTGCTTAAGCAGGCAGCAAAAATTTCCAAGAAAAAAGTTCTTTTTATAACAACAACAGAACAAAATGCTTTGAAATATCAAAATGACTTGCGCCGTGCATTTGACGTGGAGGCGGCATTACTGCCGTTTCAAAATATTTCAATGTACGAAACCATTGCTCCGAACGGTTACGAATACGCCGAACAAATCAGAATTCTCCGCGAAAAACCGGAAATTGTAATTGCGCCGGTTAAGGTTATGCTTGAAAAATTCCCGGATGAGAGATTTTTTGAGGAAAATTCAATAAAACTAAAGGTCGGCGACGAAATCAATATTAAACAAACAGGCGAAACTCTTGTAAATCTCGGTTATAAGCGCTCGACCATGGTAAGCGACATCGGGGAATTTTCAATCCGCGGCGACATAATTGATATTTACTCGCTTGACAAAAAACCCGTAAGAATAGAGCTTTGGGGCGATGAAATCGTGGATTTGCGGTATTTTGACAACGAAACCCAAAAATCAATCGAAAAAATCAAAGAATTTGAAATCCTGCCTTTTCATAAATTTGTGTGCTACGCACGTAGAGACATCGGAACAATACAAGACAAAAACGCTGATGAGGGAATTAACGATTTCAAAAAACTTTCCCCGGAGATTTCCGAACAATTGCAGGAGGAAGGTTATTTTGAAGGAATTGACGTTTATCAGAGTTATTTCAACGAAAATTTAGTAAGCGCGCTGGATTATTTCAAAGATTATCTTGTTATCACAGATGAAACCGCCGAGGTTTACTCAAAATTCGAAAGTTTTGACGAGGGTTACGAGCGCCAGATTGCAGAAAACCTGAAACTCGGGCTTCATTATGAGTTGAAAGACAGAAACCACGTAACTTTTGAAGGCTTCATCCAAAAACTTGCGGGATTTGTCAAAATAGGATTTAACAATTTTCTTGACGATGAAATGGACGAAATTGTTGAATTTAACACGCTTCCACTTAAGAACTTCGAGGCACATCTCGATGAAATTGCAAAGTTTATAAACGAGAACTCAAATTACAATATCGTCATTGCAACCGACTACAAAGAACGCGTAAAAGAAATTCTGAAAGAACGTGAAGTTTTTAAACTCATAACTTTTACAGAAAGCATAACTTCTCATGGCGGAATTCTGGAGGATTTCAAGACAATCATCTTCACCGACCGCGAACTTTTCAACAAGCGCTCAAAAGAGGTTACGGCGGCGCGGAAATCCTACTACAAAGAAAAACCCGAATATATCGAAAATATTAACGACATAAAAGAGGGCGAATACGTTGTTCACAGCATTCATGGTGTCGGAATTTACCGCGGTTTAAGCCAGCAGGAAATTGACGGCCAGTTAAAGGATTATCTGACAATCGAATACGCTGCAAAAGACCGCCTTCATATCCCTGCAGAACAGATTAACCTTCTTGTCAGATACCGCGGTTCTGCCGCAATAAAACCAAAGCTTTCGCGCATGGGCGGCAAAGATTGGGAAAACACAAAAGCCCGCGTGAAAAAAGAAGTTGAGCAGGTCGCTTATGATTTACTGCGGCTTTACGCAAGACGCAAAATGCAGCAGGGAATAGCTTTTCTTCCTGATACAAACTGGCAGGTCGAAATGGAAGAGGCTTTTGAATACACGGAAACTCCCGACCAGATGAAAGCGATTAGTGATGTTAAGGCTGATATGGAAAGCAGCGAACCGATGGACAGGCTTATCTGCGGGGATGTGGGGTTTGGCAAAACAGAAGTTGCAATGCGCGCGATTTTCAAGGCTGTAACTTCCGGAAAACAGGTTGCCGTGATTGTTCCGACAACAATTCTTGCGCTCCAGCATTTTCAAACCATCAGCGAGCGGTTTAAACCGTTTGGCGTAAATGTAGAACTTCTTTCGCGTTTCCGCACGGCAAAAGAGCAGAAAGAAACAATTAAAAAGCTTGCGCTTGGTGAATGCGATGTTGTAATAGGCACCCACAGGCTTTTGCAGGAAGGAATTGTTTTCAAAGACCTCGGGCTTCTCGTAATTGATGAAGAACACAGATTTGGCGTGAAGCACAAAGAAAAACTAAAAGCGTTCCGCGAAAATATTGATATTATTACAATGTCAGCAACGCCGATTCCGCGGACGCTTTACATGTCGCTTTCCGGAATTAAAGACATGTCGATTATCAACACGCCGCCCAAAAACCGTATGCCTATTAAAACTTACGTCGGCGTCTGGAACGACAACATGGTGAAAAACGCAATTATCCACGAACTTGACCGCGAAGGGCAGGTTTTTTATCTTTACAACCGCGTTGAAACTATTGAAGAATTTAAATTCCAACTACAGCAGCTTGTACCAAACGCACGCATAGCAATCGGACACGGGCAGATGGATGAAAAAACTCTTGAAAAAGTTATCGTCGACTTTGCAAATCACGAGTACGACATACTTTTAGCAACAACGATTATCGAAAACGGCATTGACATTCCAAACGCAAACACCATGATAATTCATGACGCCGACCGCTTCGGACTTGCCCAGCTTTACCAGCTTCGCGGCCGCGTCGGGCGTTCGCAAAGACAGGCTTACTGCTATTGTTTCTACAAAAAAAGCAAGGAAATTACAAAAGAGGCTTTTCAGCGCCTGAAAGCCATAAAAGAATTCACGACCCTCGGAAGCGGATATCAAATCGCCATGCGTGATGTCGAAATCCGTGGCGTCGGTAATATTTTAGGCACAAAACAGCACGGGCATATGATAAACGTCGGTTTCGACACATATTGCCAGCTTCTGGATGAAACAGTCCGCGAACTCCAGGGCGAAACCGTTAACAAAAATAATCCTGCAATTGTCGATATCAATGTTACTGCATTTATCCCTGATGAGTGGGTTGGCTCTGCCGAACAAAAAATGATTGAATATAAACGTCTTGCAGATGTTAAAAATGATGTAGAACTGGATTACATCACAGAAGAATGGAAAGATCGTTTTTCGAAACCGCCGCAAAGTGTTGAAAATTTAATAAAGCTTATCCGCCTGCGTCTTGCCGCAACAGATGTCGGAATTTCCTTAATCCGCGAAACTCCGGACAACATAAGAATTTACATGCCGTTTTTGGAGCCGGAGTGGAAAATTATTCAAAAATGTTTGCCATCTAATATATTGAAGAAAATAAAATTTACAATTGCCCCGAAGTCATGCCAGGAAGGTAATTCCATTTTGCTTTTAAATAATGCATATATGAATTTTGATGAAGTATTTAACATTTTGACAGATTTGTTTTATTATATTCATAAAATAAGTCATGAATTTACATATTAAAAGAAAGAGAGACATTATGAAGGGAAAAAAACTCTTAGTCACATTAGCAGCCTCAGCAATTCTTTTCACAGGCTGCGGTTTGAAATCCGGTAATGCGATTATCAAAGTTAATGACCGTAAAATCACTCAAGGCCAGTTTGACGAAAAAATGGACAAAGCTATGCACAATTCAATGTTTGCCCAGATGGGAGTTGATTTGAATAATGGCAAAAATGATTTCATCATCAACCTGATGAAAGTTAGAATTATTAATGAATTAATAGTTAAATCACTTTTAGATGGTGAAATTGAAAAACGTGGAATTAAAGTTACAGCAAAAGATACAGAAGCTGCAATTAAAGACATCATTCAAAAAGTAGGTTCAAAAGAACAGCTTGATACTATTTTAAAACAAAACGGAATCTCATCATCTGATTTCAAAAAAGATGTAGCAGAGCAGGTTAAAATTAAAAAACTTGCAGAATCTCTCGGAGAAGTAAAAGTATCAGATGCAGATGCAAAAAAATTCTATAACGAAAACATCTCAAGATTTAAACATCCTGAACAGGTAAAAGCTTCTCATATTCTTGTTGCTGCAAACAAAGCCGATTTAGCAGAAATCATTAAAGCTGAAAATGAAGGCAAGGAATTAAGCGAAGCTGAACTTAATGCAAAAGTAGAAGAAAGGATTAAAGAAAAACGCGCAAAAGCAGAAGCCATTCTCGCTGAAGTTAAGAAAGACCCTTCCAAATTTGCTAAAATCGCAAAAGAAAAATCAGAAGATCCGGGAACAGCAGTTAACGGAGGCGAATTAGGTTTCTTCCCGAAAGGAAAGATGGTTCCGGAATTCGAAAAAGCAGCTTTTGCTCTCAAACCAAATTCTATTTCAGATATCGTTACAACACCTTACGGTTATCACATTATCTTTGTTACAGACAGAAAAGAAGCCGGTCAGGAACCGTTTGAAAAAGTTCAAAACGATATCAAAGATTACATCACAAATCAAAAACAAGTTGAAATGGTTGACGATTTGGTTGAATCACTTAAAAAGAATGCAACTATTGAATATGTTGACGAAGCTTACAATCCGGACAAAGTCCAAGGAGAAATCCAAAAAATGTTCAATGCTCCCCAAGGACAAAATCAAGGAAATCAACCGGAAAAAGCCGATAAAAAAGTTAAAGATATACAAAAAAAGTAATCTTTATAAAATAAATAAAAAATCCCGCCATAAAGACGGGATTTTTTTATTCTGTCTAAATTAACAAATTGCTTATGAAGCAAATATTTATTATAATGAAAGCATGAAAAAGTTTGCTATTTTTAACCGTTTTAGGGATGCGGTTATCATCACAAATCACAATAAGGAAGCTGTTTACAAAAATAACACCTTCAAAAGATGGTTTCCCGAATTTTCGGATATCAAAAAGTTTTCGCATAACGCAAACTTTGACATTTGCCCGCTTGAAACAGAAAATCCCGAAAACTATTCTCCCATCTATAATGCAATGATGTCTAAAGAAGATTTTTCCGCAAGAATTTCCTACCAGAATGACAGCGGCAGACTTCAATACTTTGATTTGTATTCCGTTAGAAAATGGAAATACACTCTGATGTTTTTCTCCGACATCAGCGCTGAAACAGAATTAAATTCTTCCGAAAACTTAAATAAAAAACTAAAAGAACGCGTAATATATCTTGAAAATCAAAACAATGACCTGATGAAAATTAAACAAAAAGCCCAGGCTCAAGCCATCCGAATCGCTCTCATAAACAAAGTTTCCAACATCATCAGAGGTTCAATGGATTTGTCCGTAATCCTTAGCTCTGCCCTCAAAGAATTATCTGTTATGTTCGGAACTTTTAAAGCCTATTACGCGTCATATAATAACGGAGCATTTTGTGTTGAAGAGGTTTTTCCGAAAAAACATGCCGACTTAAAAACAAACTTCACCTTTGAAGAAGACACGGCTGAAACTATTCTCTCAGGCCGGATTTCAACCCAGCACTCCTTGAAAGAATACAAGGAAGCCCCCGCTTTTAAGCAGCCGGTTATGAGAATTGCCGTTCCTGTATTTCATATGCAAAAGCTAATCGGGGCAATAGTTTTGCTGAGTTATCAAAGGCGTGAATTGAGCGAAGAACTCGAAATCCTCGAAGCAATCTCCTCCCAGCTCGGAAACGCAATTATCAGAGCAGAACTTTACAACAAAAACGTCCAAACAGTTCACCAGCTGCAAAACACCCTCAAAGAATTAAAAGAAACCCAGCTTCATCTTATAAATTCGGAAAAAATGGCCTCTCTCGGCCAGCTTGTTGCCGGCGTTGCGCATGAGATTAATACGCCCATTGCCTCAATTAAATCAAATAATGCAATCCTTGCAAAATTCCTTCCGAAAATTAAAGATGAAGAAATTTCCTTAATTCTTGCTGATATCAATGAAGTAGACCGTGAAGCAATTCAACGAATCAGCCACATGGTAACTTCACTCAAAAAATTCGTCCGCCTTGATGAAGCAGAACTTCAGGAAGCAGATATCAATAAAGAGCTGGATTTAACGCTGGACCTGATTCGCCACGAAACAAAGAACAGAATCGAAATCGAAAAGCATTACAGTGACCTGCCTCTCATAAAGTGCTATCCGAATATGCTAAACCAAGTATTCACCAATGTTTTAATCAATGCATGCCAGGCAATAGAAGGGCATGGAAAGATAACAATTTCGACTTCTTATACCCCGAAAACTTTGACTGTGTCTATAAAAGACACTGGAAAAGGCATAAAAAAATCCGAAATAAACAAAATTTTTACAGCCGGATATACTACAAAAGGAGTAGGAGTCGGAACAGGATTAGGATTGGCAATTTCTGCGAAGATAATTGAAAAACATAAGGGCAAAATTATTGTAAACAGTGAAATTGGTCATGGTACCGAGTTTATTATTACTATCTGTAGTGAGTAGTATGTGTTAAAATTTATTACAAATTTAGCACTACTATAATTGAATTTCATCAATTATTAAAAAAACAATCGTTAAATTTGAAATATTATCCTAACAACCACATGACAGATTTTAAAAAATAGTTTATATTATAAGTATAAAGTGTGAGTGTTACCCTTTATTAAATCTCACAAATCGACAGTAAAAGATTAAATTGTAAATAATTATTAATTAAAAGTAGGTAAAAAGGCAATAATATTCTATCAAAATTCTTTATAGAAATATAAGTGTGTAGAATATTTTTGTAGTGTCGGAGGAAAATGATGACAATTAGTGTGAACAGCAAGAAAAAACAGGTTAAAAAATCTTTTGATGAATTGTTGATGGATTTAAGAACAAGCAATTCGGAAAAAGTAAGATATAATGCCGCACGCGTTTTAGGCGAAATGGGCGACTCAAAAGCTGTTGAACCTTTAATCGAAGTTTTGAAACATGACAAAAATGGTTCCGTAAGATTATATGCAGCAAGAGCATTGGGCGAACTTGGCGACTGCAAAGCAACAACTCACTTAATTGAATCCTTGCGCGAAGACAGAAACGTTGACGTTCGAGTTCGTGCAGCACGCGCACTCGGCCGCTTGGGTGGAGCAATCGTTGTTGAGCCGCTTGTTGAAGCTTTGAATGATGAAAACCCGCAAGTTTGTATCACTGCAACTGACGCTTTAATTGAAATCGGCGATGTTGCAACTGATGCTCTAATTGAATCACTTGACCATGAAAAAGTAAATGTACGCTGTGATGCAACAAGAGCATTGGGCGAAATAGGCAACAAAAAAGCTGTTGATAAAGTAATTAATATGTTGTATGACGAATGGGTTAACGTAAGAATTTACGCAGTAACTTCTCTTGGAAAACTTAACGATACAAAAGCTGTTCCGGCATTAATTGACGTTATGAAGAACCGTAACGAAAATGAACTTGTGAGAGCAGGCGCAGCAGCAGCACTCGGCGTACTTCGCGACCAGCGTGCATTGCTTCCTTTGAGAGAACTTATTATGGAAGCAGAAGAGCTTGGTGAACTTGAAGACACAGCATTGAAGTCCTTCAAGAAAATAATGGCTGCAAACTGGCAGTCAATTCCCGGTGCAACAGCTCAGAAAAAACCGGCAAATGCATTTTAATCAACACTTGAAATAATTCTCAAAATCAATATGTACAAAAAGACCGCTCTTGTTTCAGCGGTCTTTTTTGTAATCCGAAAATTTCAGAACAAAAATAAAATCTCCGATATCTTATGGCTGCGGAAGATTTTTCCAGTAAGGCTTGCCCTCATCCCCAGGGAATCTGTCCATCAATGCAAATTTTGAACAAGCAGTACCATTGTCAGACCAACTTCCACCGCCATAGCCGCCATCCGAACTGTCACATAGACTTCCGTCTGTAGTTCCGGTAAAAGAGCAGCACCCCGCACCTTCTGAATGTGCTGACTGGAAAGAACTGTTAATACTTGATGGAAGTAACTGATTATTTTTAACAATCTGAAAATAAAAAACATCATAGCCAAATTTGTTAGGCCCTTTGTGTCCGTTTGTATCAACTACAAAATCCAAACTATTCTCCCACCAGCAGCCGCTGTTAAAAATAATCATGCCGTTTTTCGCAGCAAATGCGCCGTCATTATAACCATCAGGGTTAAACTTTTTCCTGCCCTTTTCAACACTATAAAAATATTCCTGCTTATAACCAAGCAAACGCAAATCGCGTTTTGCTGTCGTATCTTTATCAAATTTTGTTACAACCTGAAAATATTTAGAAAAATCTTTTATAAAAAATTGTGCGTTATCTCTTGTACCTACGCTGCAATAAGTCTGCCATAGCTGCGGGTCATCATTTCCCATTAAAAGAACGGCCTGATAAACAAGTGAGTATGCTTGCTTAAATCTGGCCTCTAACTCTTTATTCCTTGCATTATTAATTACAGTCGGAAGAGTCATGGCAGCGACAATTCCGATGATGCCGAGGGTAATGAGGACCTCCGCCATTGTGAAAGCGGGATTTTTGAAAGGTGAAAAATGAGAAGTGAAAGGTGAAAAGACCGTTTCGTTAATTTGTGAAGAGTGAATAGTGAGCGGTGAGCTGTTCGTTACATTGTTGTTGCACCGTTTTACTTTAGACGTATTTCGTTGCGTCATTGCGAGCGCATGCGACGCAATCCAGCTTATTATTCTTTCCTTTGCGCCAGAGTACTTGGGTGATTTGTTTTCGAAACGATAACGAGTGAGCGAGCTGTTTAAAGAAAACAAATCACCCAAGTACGACATGAATAAGCCCAACAATGTAAATTTAAACAAAACCCTTACAGGAGCTGGGCTATAAGCTGCCCCCCCCCCCCGGAAATTCAATCATAGTCTGCTTTTTAACCATTTTTAGCTCCTTTTAAAAATAATTTATTTAACTTTTTTATTATAATGTCCTTTAAAATTTTTTGCAACAATAAAAAATGTGCCAAAAGATAAATCTTTTGGCACATTTAAAATAACTTTGTTCAAATCTTATGAAAAATATCTTTTCAAAAGACCATCAAAGCCTTTTCCGTGACGGGCTTCGTCTTTAGCCATTTCGTGAACTGTGTCATGAATTGCGTCATAACCCAATTCTTTTGCGCGTCTTGCAATAGCCAATTTGCCGTCGCAAGCGCCGTGTTCAGCTTCTGCACGAAGTTCAAGGTTTTTCTTAGTTGAATCAGTGACAACTTCACCTAAAAGCTCTGCAAATTTAGCGGCATGTTCAGCTTCTTCAAAAGCATATCTTTTGTAAGCTTCTGCAACTTCCGGATAACCTTCTCTTTCAGCAACTCTTGACATTGCAAGGTACATGCCGACTTCTGTGCATTCGCCTGAGAAGTGTGCTCTCAAACCTTCCATAATTTCTTTATCTTCAACTACGCCGTCACCAACTTTGTGTTCACAAGCGTAAACTTTTTCGCCGCCGCCGATTTCTTTGAAAGTTGTTGCGCCGCAAAGAGGGCATCTTTCAGGAGCTTTATCAGCTTCAGTTGACCAGCCGCATACTGTACATACAAATTTTGCCATTTTTTACCACCTTTCTTAATCTCGTGAAATTTTTTTAAATCTCTTTTACATAAATTACTATACAATACAAAATAAATTTTGTAAAGTAGGAATTATTATCATTTTTAAAAAATAAAGGAATTTTTCTTTTCTTTACATTATTTAACTTATTTACTTATTGCAATATTGTTGTATTATCATATATGTAGTAGTAAATATTTAATAAAAATTCTTTCTTTTCGGAGGAAAAGTGACAGATAAGTATTTTATAAAAGGCGGGACCCCACTAAGAGGTGAAGTAACAATAGGCGGAGCTAAAAATTCGGTTTTAAAGCTTATGGCCGCCGCTTTGCTTGCTAAAGGCGAAACAAAAATTTATAACGTTCCTGATTTGACAGACGTTGAAATTATGTTGAATGTTATTGCACAATTAGGCGCGAAAACTTCTTATGATAAGTCTGAAAAATCACTTACAATTGACGCTTCAAGTATCACAAGCATTACTGCAAAATACGAATTAGTAAGCAAAATGCGTGCGTCATTTATTGTTTTGGGCGCATTGGTTTCTCGATGCAAGGAAGCCATTGTTGCACTTCCAGGCGGATGTGCAATCGGCGAACGCCGTGTAGACTTCCACATTCGCGGCTTAGAAGCGCTCGGAGCTAAAATAAAAATCGAAAACGGCTATGTTCATGCAAAAGCTTCACGCTTAACCGGAACTGATATTTATCTTGATATTCCCTCCGTTGGTGCTACTGAAAACCTTATGCTGGCAGGAGTTCTGGCAGAAGGCGCTACAAGAATTCAAAATGCTGCACAGGAACCTGAAATTGTTGATTTAGCAAACTTCCTTAACGCAATGGGCGCAGATGTCAACGGTGCAGGAACCTCCGAAATAGTAATTAACGGAGTAAGACAGGAGCAGCTTCACCCGATTGAATACACAACAATTCCTGACAGAATTGAAGCCGGAACTTTTATGACTGCAATTATTGCAACACGCGGCAAAGCAATTATCCGAGAAGTTTTTCCGGCGCATTTAACCTTCTTTACAGACAAACTTTTGAAAATGGGCGCAAATATCAAGCTTATAGAGCCGAATTCACTTGAGGTAAGCTGTAAAAACAGATTAAATTCAATAAACTTTATAACACAGCCATATCCGGGATTTCCGACAGATTTGCAGTCAATGGCAATGACGCTTCTGACAACTGCAAATGGAGTCGGAATAATTACCGAAAGTCTTTATGAAAACCGCTTCATGCAGGTGCCCGAACTCCGCCGCATGGGCGCCGACATTCATCAGGACAGAAACCATGCAATCATCAAAGGTGTTAAAAAACTTACCGGCGCAACTCTTGCTGCAAGCGATTTGAGAGCCGGAGCGTCCCTCGTTGTTGCAGCTTTGATGGCTGAAGGAAATTCTACAATCGAAAAATTACATCATATAGATAGAGGATACGAAAATTTCGAAACTAAGCTAAGATTGTTAGGAGGCAAGATAGAAAGAAAAGACGACGCATTGCCTAACCTAACGGAGGATATACATAATGAGTCCTACTTATAAACGCTGGTACGATCACGATCCGCTATTATTAGAAGTAATTGAGCTTTTAAAGAATTATCAAAACGAATTGAGAGCTCAGGCTGAAATATTCCTGGAAAAAATCGAACAAAAAGTTTCAAAAGAAACTATCGAAAAGTTTTACCAGATGGTTAAACCTGTTAATGCAAACAACCGCTGGTATGACAAGGATCCTGTAATATCGAAAACAGTTGAAATCTTGAGAATAGTTCCTCCGGAAGCACAAAAAATTTGTGCAGAGAACTTTATAAGAACACTAAAAGAAATGGGTATTGAATACGAAAGCCCCAACAAAGAAAACTAATTCCAAAAATTTGAAATATAAAGCTTTAAACAAAACCGAAAACTCAGTTTTCGGTTTTTGTGTTTTGTCGGCATAAGTTAAAGCTTAAAAGCCCTATAAAAAAATAGCCCTGACCAATAACAACTTCTCTAATATATTTTTATGTAAACTTTTATTAATATCGTAGCAAAATAATTTATTTAGATGAGTTAATATAGCATTAAATCATCTATACTCAAGAAAACACGTAGAATAAAATCACACAAAAGTGTGTCGAGGGTAGAAAATATGGTCGATAACAGGTCAGCAGGATTTTTCGGGATTGGCGGCTCTTTTAATTTCAAGAGCGGCGACATCTCCGGCACTGCCGCAAGAACCCAGGATGACAAAATGGGTCAGGGCGGAGAATATTTTGCGCAGCAGAAGAGGGAAGAAGAAGAGCAGGAACGCGAGTCTGAAAAATACATGGACAGAAGCGCTGTTTTGCGTGCAACTTTAAACTCGCTTGCAATGATGAATGTTGCCAACGTTATCAACTCAAAGAAAAAACAGCTTATTCTTGATGAAAAGAATAAGAACAATCAACAAAACCAACAAAAAAAAGATGAACGCGAGGACGATACTGAGAAATCGTCAAATGAGTAAAAATACTCTTATATATTATCCAAAAATGCTTTGCGGTTCTTCGGATTTTTTACCTTTCTTGGCTTCTTTCATCAAAAGTTCACCGTGATAGAAAGGATTTGAACCATTTTTGTCTTTGCTTGTACTGTTGCTTATAATGCTGTTGAAAAGCGGTGAGGCTTCTGTTTTCGGCTGTTCTGAAACATCATTTACAGCAATTATCATTTTGCCTTCGACGTTTTTAGAAACATTTTGAGCAGCTTGAGAGTTAAGGAATTGAATAGCTTTTTGCGCTGTTTCGCTGAGCTGAATATTCAACCCGCTGTTATTAAGGGCGATTTGGTTGGCAGTTTTTGCATCAACTTTTCCGCTGTACAAATCAAAGCCAATGTCAGTTGCTCTTAATACATTTCCGAATGTATTGTTTACATTATATTGGCTGTTTTTAGCTTCTGCTCTTTTGAGGATTTCTGCTGAAACCTCTTTGAGAACAGAAGTATCAATGCCAAGTTTATAATTTGTATTGTAAACATTAAGAGCCATTATTTCGTATCCCTTTTTAATTTCCTTAAGTTATAAATCGGCATAACGGGCTTTAAACTTTAGAGTTTTTTGAGAAATGCTTAACATATCGTTACAAATATACAAATTCATGTCAATTTTCAGGGAATAATATTTTTAATATATATAGGATATATAACTAGAGAGTAAATTTATGAGTTTAGGAAAAGCAAACTTCATTTTAAGTAATTTCAATGCCTGGATGGGCAGTGCAGCCAACGCGCTTGAAGAAAAAAATAACGGCGCAGATTGGGGCACTTCTATCATGAATTTCGGGCGGCATGCAATGACCGGCACAGTTCGTAATATTGCAGCAAAGGATATTTACGAACGCACAGGCGGTGACAGATTTGGCGGAAGCTATTTGGGATATATTGCAAATGCTGCGGCAGGGTATGGTACGGATGAAGCAGACAGGAAAGGCATGCAAAATCTTTTCGGCGCTTCGCTTTTGACATCAATGAACCCGTTTGGCGGCTGCTTTGGTGTCGGCCCCTTCGGCGGAGGGGTATTCGGCGGATATTACGGCGGATTTGTCGGAATGCCAATGATGGGGCCTCCTATGCCTCCTCCAATGCCAATGGGAATGCCAATGTCAACTTCGTATACAGAAATCAATATTTCAGGCGGATGTCACCATCGTCATTGGCACTGTTAGTCAGTTAGTAATTTCCAATCTTTTGAAACTTTGTCAAGCACCTCTTTGGTGCTTGCTTTGTTTAGCAGGATTTCCTGAACCGCGGAATTTATAAGATTGTTAATATCTTTCTGGTTTCTAGCCGATTGAAGAGCCGGCTCAATATGGTTAAGCTGTTTTGCGCTGATAACGCGGGCTTTTGCCATCAAATCCTTTTCTTCATATTTTGTGTAGAAATCATCCTGTAAAGCTTTTTGATTTGTTGCAATTACATTTGTAAGTTTTGCAAGCTCAAGCTGGTTTTTCTCATTTGTGAGGAAAACTGCGAATTTCAAAGCTTCATCTTTATTTTTTGCGCGTAACGGAATAACAAAATTCATTAATGAAAAATCATTCTGTCCGATTTCGCCGGTCAATTGCGGCGCAACGTCTGTGTTTTCGTAAGTTTTCGGGGCATTTTCTTTAATCATGTTGAGAAAATTCGCGCCTGCCTGAAAGAGCAAAATATTTTCAGACATGTATTTTTCCAAAGCCTCACGGTGGGTTTGTGTAATGCTTTCTTTAGGAATAAGGTTTTTCTGATAAAGATCTTTAAAAAGTTCGAAAACCTCTGCGGACTTTTCTGAATTTATGTTTTCGTAAGAATTTACGCCGTATTTGTTCAGAATTTTAAGCATGGTGTCGTTTTCTGTTATGTTTGGAAGAAAAATATACGCATTTGTTTTTTTTCTGACAACGGGCGCTGAAATCGCTAATTCTTCGTAAGTTTTCGGGATTTGAATTCCTGATTTTACAGCCAGAGCCTTGTTGAAAATCGTAACGGCCGAGGTTGCGTACCACGGAATAGAATAAAGTTTTCCGTTGTATTTCAACGAGTTTATGATTTCGCTGTTGAAATCTTTTACAGCGTCTGCGGGAATTTCATAGAGCGTTCCTTTTTGCGCAAGGGTTGCAGAAAAGTCAGGATTTAGATTAATCAAATCCGGCGGGTTGTCGCTTAAAACTGAGGCAAGCGTGCGCTTCTCGCCTTCCGAGAACGGAACATCAATCCATTTGATTTTAATGTCAGGATTTTGCACCTCAAATTCAGAGATAACGCCGTTTATGTAATCTGAAAAATCATTCATCTGGAGCGTCCAGAAAATTACCTCACGCTGCGATTTTGCCGGTTTATGAGATGGTAAAGTGAATAATACTGCAAAAATTATTAAAATAATAAGAATAACTTTTTTAAGAAAACGACTTTTCACATTTCACCTTTCACTTTTCACCAACAATTAACCATGCTACAATTATACTATGAATAATCTTTTTACGGAACTTGAAAATCAGAATAAACAAATTCCGCTGGCAGAAACTTTGCGGCCAAAAACTCTTGAGGAATTTCTCGGACAAAGCAATGTCGTGTCGCCAAACAGTCCTATTTTGAATTTACTTAAAACAAACAGACTTTTTTCAATAATTCTGTGGGGCACGCCGGGCTGCGGCAAAACAACGCTTGCAAGGCTTATTGCAACAAAAACAAATGCGAATTTTATTGAGATTTCAGCCGTAACTTCGGGCGTTAAAGATATTAAAGAAGCTGTTGAGAGCGCCAAAAATGCTTTGAGAAGCGGAGTTAAGACGATTTTATTTATCGACGAAATCCACAGATATTCAAAAACCCAGCAGGACGCACTTCTTCCGCATCTTGAAAACGGAACATTGTTTTTAATAGGTTCAACAACCGAAAATCCGTCGTTCCAGGTAGTTCCGGCACTTTTGTCAAGATTGCAGGTTATAAGACTCAACTCCATCGACGATGAGAGCATGAAAACTATTATTAAAAAAGGTTTTGCATATCTTGCGAAGAATTACACCGCAATGGATTGCGAAAGCGGGGTTCTGGATTTTATTGTGAACCTTGCACGCGGCGACGCCCGTTATGCGCTGAATGTTGTTGAAAATGCGTATTTTGCAAGTGATTTGAAGGACAATCGCCGAAATTTAACGGTTTCAATTATTGAAGAAATCTGCCAGAAACGCAACACAAGATATTCACAACAGGAACATTATGACTGCGCCTCTGCGTTTCAAAAAAGTTTGCGCGGAAGCGATCCTGATGCGGCGATTTACTATCTGGCAAAAATGATTGCGGCAGGCGAAGACCCGAGGTTTATTGCAAGGCGTCTGATTGTTTGCGCCGCAGAAGATGTCGGGCTTGCAGACCCGAATGCAATGAATATTGCGGTGAATGCTTACAAAGCCGTTGAACTTTTAGGGCTTCCGGAAGGGCGGATTCCGCTTGCACTTGCTGTTATTTACGTTGCAAAAGCACCAAAAAACAATAAAGCAATTTGCGCAATTGACGCTGCATTGGCTGATATTGAGCATGGAAAAGATTTTCCGCCTCCTATGCATTTAAGGGATGCACATTACAAAGACGCGAAGAATTACGGCTTTGGAATAGGTTATGTTTACAGCCATGATGCGCCTGATGTTTACCAGCAGTTTCTGCCGGACGAAATTAAGGATAGAAAATATTTATAATAAAACCGCGGATTAAAAATCCGCGGTTTTATTATTTAGAGCTTTATTATTCAGCCATTGGAATTGTCAGCTGCTGGCCGATTGAAAGTTTGTTTGGATTAGCCATATTGTTAGCCTGCATAACAGCTGTTGCTTTTGCAGGGCTGTAGCCGCCGTAAAATCTGATTAAAATACTTTCAAGCGTGTCGCCATTTTGAACTGTGTAAACTTCATTTTTGGTTTCTGCAGTAACTGCAGCTGTGCCTTCAGTTGTTGCAGGAATAAGATTAAGTTTTTCTTTTTGAGCTTTTGCTCTCTGCGGGTTGAAGATTTGATTTTCGTCATTAGCAGAAACTCCGTGATTGGAAAGATTTACCAAACCTACAAGCATAAGCATTACAAGCGCACCGGCAACAAAACCTGTTGCAAGATATACACTCGGTGATTTTTCGTTTTTCTGGCTCAATTTAAAGTTCTGCCATAAAACATCTAATTCTTTTTCTTTGTTGGGTCTTACATAAACATTCGGCGTGTTGTCATAACTATCCTGTCTGTACTTAGAAAGCGCTTCCAATACTGCCATTTTTTCCTTAGATAAGTTTGATCTTCTGATAGTTGAACTCTTCATTTTTAACCCTCACTACCCTAATTTATAAATTGTTCTTGACAGTATCCTATCATGTATATTTTTAATTAGCAAGTTAAATGTTAAGTTTGTTCATATTTTTGACAAAATGTTGCAGGTGAAGCCGCAATCGGTTATAATTATATGTATGAAAATTCTTGGAATTGACCCCGGCATGGCTATTGTCGGTTATAGTTTAATAGATTTTGACGGAAATAACTTAAGCCTTATAACATCAGGGTCAATTCAGACACAAAAAGGTGTACGCGAATCTTCAAGACTTTTAGAGATTTACAATGACATCACCATAATTGTGGAAAAATATAAACCTGATGTTTGTGCAATTGAAAAGCTCTTTTTCTTTAGAAACCATACAACTGTAATGCCGGTTGCACATGCAAGAGGTGTTATTTTAACTGTCCTTGAAAAATATAATACAGAGATTTTTGAATATACCCCTATGGAGGTAAAACAGGTTTTGACAGGATACGGACGTGCAGATAAAAAAGAAGTTGAACAAATGGTAAAGCTCGCACTTGATTGTGAAGATTTACCTAAGCTTGATGATACGGTTGACAGCATAGCAATCGCAATTTGTCATACACGTTCTTGTATAAATCAAGCTGTAATGGTATAATTAATATATATTGATGATTTTGGAATATGAGGATGGATTATGTACAGAAATAAAATGATGATTATTGCAACGGTTTTAGTGTCAGGACTTTTAGGCGTTATGATCTGGAGTTCACATGTTGTCGCCGACCATCATGCACAACAAAATCAACCTCCGGCAGAACAGCCGGAAAATATTAGCAATGACAACTTGGAACAAGAACAGATTGACGATACACCACAGCAATTTGAAGAAACACCACCACCGCCGCAAAGAGAAGAACTTCTTCCGCAAACAGACACAGAAGAACCGCTTGTTATTGACACATCAATAATTGAACCGCAGATTTTGGAAAGACTTCAATCTAAGCCGCGTATTGAAAAAAATTATCTCGACAAACTTACAGGGATGAAAAGGCTTGTTCTATGGAATCCTTCAACTTTTCCATTAAAAGTTTATATCTCTGATGAGGCTAATCTTCCCGCAGGGTTTGCTGACGGTATCAAAACAGCATTTAATAACTGGCAGAATTCATCAAAAAGATTTGTTTCCTTTGACTTTGTATCTAATGAGGATGGCGCTGATATCATAGTTAAAGTTCCTGATGCTGCTGCAAATTGCGCTGAAGAAGACGGTATTACCAGAGAATTAGTTATCGCAAATAATACGCTGCAGCGTGCATATTTGACAGTTCCAAAAACTGATTGTGAAGGCAAACAAAGAAATGTCGCACGGTTATACTCGACAGTTCAACACCATGTTGGACACCTTTTAGGCATCGATGGACACAGTTCCCGTGTTGCAGATGTTATGTATTCAGAAACTTCCTACGAAAATATTAACATTACAGACATTGATACAAATACCCTTAAATATTTATATACATTTAAACCAAACGTTACAAACAAAGCCTTCACTACTACTGAATTGAAGAAAAAATTAAGATTTGCAGATATCAAAGGTGCAAGCAGCGAAGAAATCGAAAATTATTTAACAGAAAACCTTTTATCCGACAAAGTTGAGGCAACTCCGCTTGACAGAGCGATTGAAACAGGTTTGAGATATTTAGACCAGTCAAATTACAGAATGGCAACTACTTATTTCAAAAACGCACTTGAAAAGGCTGACGACAGATTTGACAAAGCCTATATCTACCGCGCACTGGCAATCACATCTCTAAGAAGCGAGGAAGATATCAACGAAGCTTTTGGATACGCAAATGAAGCTTACAGCCGTGCAAATAACCCTGCGAATGACTACCTTGTAGCATATATTCAGTATAAAATGAATGATGAATCGGCCTGCTTGGAACGCCTTGAAAGAATTATGCATGATTACCCGAAATTAAAATCTGCATATTCTCTGGCAGCACAAATATACAATAATAAAGGTGATACAAATAAATTAAAAGAAATTTCTCAAAGAGCAAAAGATAATTTCTTTGAAAATCCACCTGTAGTGTATAATGTAGAATAAAATTCAAATAAAAAAGACAGCAGAGAGCTTTATGAACAAATCAGTTTTAAAAATTATAACATTATTAAGCATATTTTTGGGAATAGTCAGCGGTCTGCTGACTATTATCCCGTATGCAGGAGAAATTGTTTTTTGGCTTTTGCTTGTACTGGCGGCGCCGGCTGTAATTCTATTTTTAACAAACCAGAAGGTTCTTGAAATCGAAACCGTGAGGCAAAGCGTCGTTATAGGAGGCTTAATCGGATTTGTGTCATTTTTGGCATTTTCGGCAGTTTACTTTCCGGCAGTAATCCTGCTTGCCAGAATTTTTAACTATTCCTCCAACTACGGCGTTTCTATGTTTGTAAGCCATGCCTCCTTCGGGCTTCTTGTTATGCTCGCTGTTTTTATGGGAGTTCTGGCGGCAACAATAAATGCTTTCAGCGGCTTTGTAACTTATTATTTGATAGAATTTAATAAATCCTTAAAAACCCCAAAAAATTTTGAAGATACACAGTTTAATATAAGAAAGTAGAGAGATATGACAGAATTTCATTCCAAAATAAAAACAATCGAGTGGACGGGAAACTATTCAAAAATGGTTGACCAAACGCTTTTGCCTTACGAATTCAAATATATAAATATCGAAAGCGGACAGCAGATGTTTGATGCAATAAAAACAATGATTGTACGCGGCGCGCCGGCAATCGGCGTTGCGGGAGCGCATGGCGTTGTGCTTTACGCTCAGGAACTCGCTTCACAAAACCTTAGCCGCGGTGAATTTGTTCAAAAACTTCTTGAAAAAGCGGATTACATGGCAACCGCGCGCCCGACAGCAGTAAATTTGATGTGGGCGGTTGAAAAGCAAAAAGAAGTTATTAAAAATTCAAAATCTGACATCGCGGGCATTGTTGAAGAATTGAAGCAAAACGGCATTAAACTTGAAGACGAAGATATTGCGATAAACAAAAAAATCGGCGATTACGGCGCGGAAGTTGTCCCGAAAGGCGCGACTATTTTAACCCACTGCAATGCCGGCGGACTTGCAACAGTCGGCTACGGAACAGCTTTAGGCGTTGTGAGAAGCGCGTTTGCAAAAGACAATACAATTCAGGTTTTTGCAGACGAAACGCGTCCGCGCCAGCAGGGTGCAAGAATTACGACATTTGAACTTACCATGGATGGAATACCGACAACGCTGATTACGGATGGCATGTGCTCGTATTTTATGAAAAAAGGCATGATTGATATGGTTTGCGTGGGCGCTGACAGAATTGCCGCAAACGGTGATGCTGCGAACAAAATCGGGACTTACACAGTTGCAATCGCTGCCAAATATCATAACATTCCATTTTATGTAGCGGCTCCGCTTTCGACAATTGACCCGTCAATTGCTTCCGGCGAAGAAATAAAGATTGAAGAGCGTTCGCGAGAAGAAGTTACGCATATCAACGGCAAGATTATCTGCGCGCCGGAGGTGAATGTTATAAATCCCGGTTTTGACGTAACGCCGGCAGAACTGATTACAGGAATTATCACCGAAGCCGGAATTTTGCGCCCTGACTACAAAAAGTCGATTGCAGAAGCATTTAAAAAATAATTTATAAATTATTCAACTTCTGTTTAAAACTTTCCAGCGAAATTTTGTATTCGGTTTCGCCTAAAGGTAATGAACGGACTTTCTCAGGAGAAAAGCGGTTTAATATTCTGTTAATCTGCTTATTTTTGGCATTGGTTGTCCAGGTTAATTCTTTAATATTGTTAACTTCCGCATTTTGACAAATACTTTCGGCAATTCCTTTTAATATCGCAATTCCGGATTTAGTTTTCATATATTCAGGTGCAAGAGTTATAAAACCGATATGAGCAGACTGTTTTTCAGTATTTACACATATGGAATAGCCGCCTGCAACTTTATTTTTATGTTTTACAACTTCGGTTATGTTGTTAGGAAGCTTAGTAGTACTGTAAAAAGGCAGCAAGGAAAGATATTTGTCTATTTTTTCGAGCCATGCAGGAGTTTTCTTGTCCGGCTCAAGATTGTGTTTGATTGCCTTGAAAAACACGGTCAAAAGTTCTTTAATTTCTTCTTTGTTTTTTACCGGCCGTATGACAGTCATTGCGCCGCTGAAAGATACAGAATCCCTCATTGGATTTCTGTTAAAACTATTCGGCTTTTTAGATTAAGGTTTTGGGGTTTATTTATAGAAAAATCAGGGTTAATAGTCAACATTTATGTTTTGCCTCCGAAATTAATAAAAGGCAAACATAAAATTTTTTGCTGGTTAATCAATTCCGAATTTATTTCTCGGGTTTGTATTTTTTAATTTTCAATTCGTTGTTTTCGACAACGAGTTCAACCTCGTCGAGAACGGGATTGATATTTAACAATTCCAAAATCGGTTTGGGGATAATAATTCCCCAGCTTGTGCCGTGTTGTCTAAGTTTTTTATGCATAATTACCTCAATGTCAATATTATATACCATAACATTGACATTTTATGCTTATTGTGATAATAATAAATAAGCAATATATAAGCATTGAGGTTATATGGAACTTTCTGACAGAGACGAATCATTACTTGCAAACGATATCTACGCAGTCGCAAAATTCTTACAGGCATACTGCGAAAAGTATGCTGACGATATTTATGAAATCTGCATTATGACAATTTTTATTGACTTGCTTTCATCACTCTCAAAAGAACTGCTCAGCAGGTATTAATTAAATCAGTTCGCCCTGCAAATACCAGGTTTTTGTGCCCGTAATCTTTACAGTTAAAAATTCGCCGGTTCTGTCAGTTTCGCAAGGGATGTGAACGATTTTGTTGTTGCGCGTTCTGCCCGTAATCACGTTTTTGCCCTTGTGGTTTTCAAAGTTTTCAATCAAAACCTCCATTGTGCGGCCGACGTATTTTTTGTTTGATTTCAGACAGTTTTCGCGTACTTTTTCGTTCAATCGCGCAAGACGCTCTGTTTTGACATCTTCGTCAATAAATTTGTCAACCCATTTTGCCGCAACGGTTTTCTCGCGCGGAGAATAAGCCGCGGTGTTTGAATAATCAAGTTCAAACTCGTCAATTGCCGTCAAAGTTTCTTCAAACTGCTCTTCTGTTTCGCCCGGAAATCCCGCAATAAAATCGCTCGTAATCGTCACATCGGGAACTTTTGCGCGAACTTTTTCAACGATTTTTGCATAAGTTTCGCGGTCGTAACGGCGGTTCATTTTTTTCAAAACCTCGCTTGAGCCGCTTTGCATCGGAATGTGAAAATATTCGCAGACTTTATCGAGTTCAACAACCGTGTCAATAAGTTCGTCAGTGATGTCGGTCGGATATGAAGTCACAAAACGAATTCTGAAATTGCCGTCGAGTGCGTTCAAATCTCTCAAAAGCTGTGCAAGGCGGTAATTTTTAAGTTCGCCTTCTTTTTGCGCAAAATCCTTGCCGTAACTGTCAACATTTTGTCCGAGAAGCGTAATTTCTTTAAACCCGTTTGCAAGCGCATCTTTTACCTCTTTAATAATGATTTCGGGCGTTCTTGAACGCTCACGGCCGCGCGTGTAAGGAACAATGCAGTATGTGCAGAAATTGTTACAGCCTTCGGTTATCGGAATCCATGCGTTAACACTTTTTACGCGGTTGATTTCAAATTCTTTTGCTTTATCGTCTTCGGTTGCATTGGTTTCGGTGCATTCCAGAACTCTTTCGCCAGCGTTAATTTTTTTGATAATTTCGGGAAGCGAATAGATTTTATGGGTTCCCAGAACAAAGTCAACATAAGGCGCGCGGCGGAAAACTTCTTTCATTTTCTGCTGCGCAACGCATCCACAAAAACCGATTTTTAAATCCGGTTTTGAAGTTTTTTTCCACTGCCCCCAGACCCCGATAAGGCTGAAAGCTTTATCCTCGCTCAACTGGCGGATTGAACATGTGTTAACCATCACTAAATCCGCTTCTTTTGCGTCTTCTGTTTTTTCGTAACCAAAATGCGCCAGCATTCCGAACATTCTTTCGCTGTCGGATTTGTTCATCTGGCATCCCATTGTTTCTATATAAACTTTTTTCATATCTTCGCTTGAATATTTTCCCATCACGGTTTTATTGTAGCATGAACAAAGTGAAGGGTGAGAAGTTCGCTACGGATTGGGGGGGTGAAAAGTGAGAAGTGAAAGGTGAAAAGACCGTTACGGTTCTTGATAATGCACTAATGCGCCGGAAAATTAAGTTATTTAAAATGGATATTCGTAAAATTCTATGATTATAGCATTAACGAAATGAACTTTTCACCTTTCACCCTACCCCCCATCTCACCCCAACTTTAACGACCATATCCTTATTATCCTAACGCAAACTCCTTCAAAAAAAGACCTCCTATTTTGGTTATCAGAGGTCAAGGTTGGTTATTTTGGTTATGTTATAGTATGTTAATTATCCTGGGGTATTTATGGGGTATGTCTATTTAATTCGCGTGAAGATTTTTTTTTGCCAGAAACCTTCCAAAAACTTTACAAAAGTTTATAATTCCGATTCTTCAAATCTGCTATCATGTAAATATGTTTTTGAAATTAAAAAAGTGGTTTTTATCAAAAATTCTCAGGCGGCATTACTACCGCACGGGCAAATGCAATGCTTGCGGAAAATGCTGCACACAGATTTATGTAAAACATTTTAAACACGTAATTCAGGAAGAAAAAGAATTCAAAAAACTTCAATTACTGCACAGATTTTATGCCGGCTTGAAAATTATAGGCAAAGATGACATTGGACTGATTTTTGAATGCACAAATCTTGACCCTGAAACACACAAATGCAAAATTCACAAAAACCGTCCCGGGATTTGCCGGCGCTATCCGCAAGAGGAACTTTTCTCAATGGGCGGCGCGCTCTCAGATGACTGCGGTTACAAAATGGAGCCGATAATTTCTTTCTCCGAAGTTCTTGAAAAAGAAAAGAAGAAATCTCATAGAATTTTCAGAGGAATTTGAAGCCGGCTATTTGAAAATCTTCATCGCACGCGGCAAGATACCTAAGCAATACGAAATCGCAATTCCGTAGTTTGTTATCGGAATATTTTTTTCATTTGCAATCAAAATTCTTGACAAGATTTCACGGCGGTTTGTCATGCATGCGCCGCAGTGAATTACAAGCGAATATCCGGAAATGTCCGGAAAATCATGTCCTGCAAAATTTTCAATGATTAGATTTTTGCCTGTTTTTTTGCGTAAAAGATTTGGAATTTTAACACGCCCGATATCATCTTCAATCGCGTGGTGCGTGCAGCTTTCAAGAATTAAAACTTTGTCGCCGTCTTTGAGATTTTGAATAGCCTCCGCGCCTTTTGCAAAAGCTTTCAAATCACCTTTCAAACGCGCAAAAAGTATTGAAAAAGAAGTCAACGGAATGCTCTCTGGAACTATTTCAGAAACCTGCTTAAACGCCTGACTGTCTGTAATTACAAGTGCCGGCAGGTTTTTGAGGTTGTCAATGGCTTGCGCAAGTTCGCTTGTCTTTACAACATAAGTCAGGCAGTTACTGTCGAGTAAATCTCTAAGCGTTTGAACCTGCGGGAGAATAATTCTTCCCTTCGGCGCCTCTTTATCAATCGGGATTACAAGAATTACAGTGCTTTTGGAAGGAATTAAATCCCCTGCAATTTTGGGCGGATTTACAAAGTCTTCCGGAAGAAGTTTAACCAGCGCGTCTTTAAACTTAAAAACAAGTTTTTCATCAGTTTTTACAGAGGTTATTAAAAATGAAGCCAAACCCTTTTCTAACAAGGCCTCCTTCTTATTAAAGGCTTCTATAGCTTTATTTTGTAATTCTTCATTATCGCATTTGTTCACCAAAATCAGATATGGTATTTTAAGTTCGTCAAACTTTTTGATTAAATCTTTTTCATACCCGTCAATTCCTGTATAATCACAAACAATCACGGCAATATCAGTACGGTTTATTACAGACATTGTTTTCTCAAGTCTTTTCCCGCCAAGTTCGGTTTTATCGTCAATTCCGGCTGTGTCAAGAAAGGTAACCGCCCCGATTGGCAAAAGTTCCATAGACTTTTCGACAACATCGGTTGTTGTTCCCGGAGTTTCGGAAACAATTGAAACCTCCTGCGACGTAATTCTATTCAGCAGCGAAGATTTGCCGGCATTTGTTTTGCCGAAAATCCCTATATGCAGACGCATTGATTTTAAAGTTTTCATCACAACAACCCTCCGTTATCATACAAAAAAAGGCCGCCGTCAGACAGCCTTTTTCTGAATTTTAAAAGTCTAAAACTTAACCTCTGATACCGAGTTTTTTAATAAGTTCTCTGTATTCATCAAGGTTTTGGTCTTTCAAGTAAGAAAGTAATCTCTTTCTTTTACCTACCATCATCAAAAGGCCTCTTTTTGTTGCGAAGTCTTTTTTATTAGATTTAAGGTGTTCTGTAAGTTCAGAGATTTTTTTGCTCATCATGGCAATTTGAACGGCTGCTGAACCTGTATCTTTTTCGTTTGCGCCAAATTCTTTGATGATTTCCTGCTTGTTTTTCAAATTGATTGACATAATTAGTTTTTCCTTTTCTTGTTGAGTGATTATTGGCGTAAGCACTCTACATAAGGAATTTTAATATATCAAAGAAAAATTGCAACATGTAAATCGCAGTTATATTAATAAAAATTAAGTTATATCTTCAAATACAGATTGAGCCAAGCCCATTCTCTGCATACTCACGGCGTTACGTCTTCCGTCAAGATAAATGCTTGCCATACTTTCGGCGTTATTTGTACTTCTGATTAAATCTACAGTGTATCCTGACTCTCGTGCCGCACTGCTTTTTTGAGTAGAGGTAATCTTGCTTTCATCACCATTTGCCTGTTTTGCATAATTCTGGAGTAGTTCATTATATTTAACAAGATTTTTTTGCTGTTTGTTTTTTAATTGAATAAAAAGATTATTTGACTGATTATAAAGGTTTGTATATTTTTCATACATAGCCTTGCCCTTATTGTACAAGTCATGAATGCTTGTACTGCTCAATTGCTGCAAATAATAAGTTTCATTATTTTTAAACGTTTCATAAGAAATACCTTGTTCACGAAGTTTTTCAAAACGTGAATCATTTGTATACGTCGCTCTGTCAATTGAAGGATTGGGCATGATTCTTTCCTTTTCTCTTAATATCTTATATATATAAAGTATTTATGCCCGAAATAATTGCCTTTTTTGTGAAGAAATGTAAAAAGTGAAGGGTGAGTGGTGAAGAGTTAGTTATAGATGGGGGGTAGGGTGAAAAGTGAGAAGTGAAAGGTGAAAAGACCGTTACGGTTCTTGATAATGCGCTAATGCGCCGGAAAATTAAGTTATTTAAAATGGATATTCGTAAAATTCTATGATTATAGCATTAACGAAATGGTCTTTTCACTTTTCACCTTTCACTTCTCACTACATTCGTAACGAACCCCTCACCCTTCACTTTTTTCATGCTACAATAAAACTATGATTGACAGATATTCACGCGAAGAAATAAAAAAAATATGGGATTTGAATTCCAAATTCGATTATTATTTGAAGGTCGAAATTGCAGTCTGCGAGGCTTATTCAAAACTCGGAAAAATCCCGAAAAAAGAGGTTGATGAGATTAAAAAACGTGCGAAATTCTCTATCGAACGCATTGACGAAATTGAACGGGAAGTCCGCCACGACGTAATCGCGTTTTTAACATGTGTGAACGAAAGCCTGGGTGAAGATTTGGCGCGGCATATGCACATCGGAATGACGAGTTCTGACGTTATTGACACGGCTTTTGCCCTGCAAATTCAGGACAGCGGGAAAATCATCAAAACTGATTTGGATGAAACAATCAAGTCATTAAAAGATTTGGCAAAAAAACACAAAAAAACAATCTGCATCGGCCGCTCACATGGTGTTCATGCAGAAGTTATGACTTTCGGCGTCAAGCTGTGCAGCTGGATTGATATTCTTGAGCGCCAGCGTGATAATTTTGAACATGCGCTTGAAGAAATCCGTGTCGGACAGATTTCGGGGCCTGTTGGAACTTACAGCAACATTTCACCCGAAGTTGAAAAAATTACCTGCAAAAATCTCGGATTGAAGCCTGCCAGAATTTCAACCCAGGTAATTGCACGCGATTATCACGCCTATTTTATGCAGTCGCTGGCTTTGATTGCAAGCGTTCTGGAGCAGTTTGCAACTGAAATTCGTCATCTGCAAAGAACAGAGGTTTTGGAAGTTGAAGAAGGTTTTACAAAAGGCCAAAAGGGGTCTTCTGCAATGCCGCACAAAAAAAATCCGGTTTTATCCGAAAATCTTTGCGGGCTAGCGCGTGTTGTAAGATGTAATTCGCTTGCTGCAATGGAGAATATTCCGCTTTGGCATGAAAGAGATATTTCCCACAGTTCCGCCGAAAGAATTATTTTTCCGGACAGTTTGATACTGGTAGATTTTATGCTTGCGCGTTTCAACAGCGTTGTTCAAAATCTCGTTGTGCATGAAAAAAATATGCTTAAAAATACCGACAAGTTCGGCGGAATTGTATTTTCTCAAAAAGTTTTGCTTGAACTTGTTGAAAAAGGTTTGACGCGCGAGGAAGCTTACAAAATAGTTCAGCGCAATGCACTTGACGCGTTTGAAAATGACGGCGATTTCAAGGCTAATCTTATGAAAGATGAAGAGATTATCAAACGTCTTTCGATTGAAGAAATCGACAAAATTTTTGATAAACAGGAATTTTTAAAGAATATTGAAACGATTTACAAACGAATTTTGTAAATACATCGTAATCTTGAAAATCCAAATCGTTGCTTGCCAAGCAAAAACTGATGTGAAATTCAATAATAAATTAAAAATCCGCTCCAATTATATTGAAGCGGATTTCTTATAATTTGTTTTATTTTTGCGTTACTTAACTTCTTTAATAACAATTGAAGCATTTTGGCCGCCAAATCCAAAAGAATTTGACAATGCAGCATGGATTTGCGCTTTTCTTGCTTTGTGAGGAACGTAGTCGAGATTTCCGACTTTTTCGTCCTGATTGTCAAGGTTAATTGTCGGAGGAACAATGCCTTCGTTAATCGCCTTAACGCAGGCAATACATTCAACTGCACCGGTTGCGCCAAGAAGGTGGCCATGCATTGATTTTGTTGAAGAAACCATCAAATTCGGGTTCTTTTCTTTATCGCCGAAAAGATTTTCGATTGCTTTTGACTCGGCAATATCGCCTAAGCCTGTGCTTGTACCGTGAGCGTTGATATACTGGATATCTGACGGCTCTAAACCAGCATCTTCAAGTGCAAATTTCATTGCATGAGTTGCACCCTGGCCTTCAGGATCCGGAGCTACAACATCATAAGCATCACCTGTCTGACCATAGCCGACAATTTCTGCATAAATTTTTGCACCGCGTTTTTTAGCGTGTTCATATTCTTCAAGAATAAGAACTCCGGCGCCTTCACTCATTACAAAACCATCTCTGTCAACATCCCACGGACGTGAAGCTTTTTGCGGCTCGTCATTACGTTTTGACAAAGTTCTTGCTGATGAGAATGCGCCAACGCCAACATCACAAATTGTAGCTTCGCAGCCGCCGGCAAGCATAATATCCGCATCACCGTATTGAATTGCTCTAAATGCGTCGCCAACTGAATGTGTACCGGTTGCGCAAGCCGAAACAACAACTTTATTAATGCCTTTAAAGCCGTATTTCATAGAAATTCTGCCTGATGCCATGTTAACAATCATCATCGGAATTGTGAACGGTGAACATTTGTTCGGACCTTTTTCAAGAATTCTGATATGGTTGTCTTCAAAGGTTCTGAAACCGCCGGCAGCAGAGCTTACAATAACACCGATTTTATAAGGGTCAACATCTTTAACTTCTTCCAAATTTGCATCTTTAACGGCTTCATCTGCCGCAATCATTGCAAACTGGATAAATCTGTCCATTTTTTTAGCTTCTTTCGGGTCAATATAATCGTCAGGATTAAAGTTCTTAACTTCGCCTGAAATTTTCGCAACATGCTTTGAAACATCAATTAATTCTGATGTTGAAATGCCGCTTTTGCCTTCGACAAGACTATTCCAAAATTTATCAGCTCCAACCCCGAAAGGTGTAACTGCACCAAGTCCTGTTATAACAACTCTTCTTTTAGCCATCTCTTTACCTTTTATAAATACTCTAACTGATTAATGCGGATTTTATTTACTTTTCGCAGAAATCATTTTGAAAACCGGCTCACTTAATTTCCATAATTGTGAAAATTCGCCTAAACTTTTTAAATATACGAGGGGGAAATTTATATTTAACTTTCACCCTCGCAAATTTTTAATATTCTCACATCTTTAAATTTAAAGATGCTTTCGGGCAAAGCCTCGATTATTTGTGAGAATCAATATAATTTACAGCGTCTTGAACTGTTTGAATTTTTTCAGCTTCTTCATCAGGAATTTCGCAGCCGAATTCTTCTTCAAAAGCCATAACCAATTCAACTGTATCTAATGAATCAGCACCCAAGTCAGCTGTGAAGCTTGCTTCAGGAGTTACTAATGCTTCATCAACGCTTAATTGATCTACTACAACTTTTTTAACTTTTTCGAATGTACTCATCTTTTTTTCCTCATAAATTATTGTATTACTACTTTGATTTATATTCGCTCTCGCGTCTATAATATTATATCTGGCACAAGATTTTTTTGCAAGGAATTTACAATCCTGACGCTATATTGTTAAAAATCTTTACTTTACTAAATAATCAAAGCGCCGGCAACTTCGATTGCCTGTCCTGAAACATAATCTGCATCAAGAGCAAGATATTTTACTGTTTTTGCGATATCTTCCGGAGTGCCGAGTCTCTTCATCGGAATTGCTTTAACATATTCGTCAATATTTGGAAGATTTGCTGTCATTGCAGTTTGAATAAAGCCAGGGCATACAGCATTAACTCTGATGTTTCTTGAGCCGAATTCTTTTGCAAGAGTTTTTGTCAAACCGATTAAACCTGCTTTTGATGCTGAGTAGTTGGCCTGACCCGGGTTTCCATGAAGCCCTACAACGCTTGACATGTTAATAATTGAACCTTGACGTGCTTTCATCATGTGTTTGATTACGGCATGGGTTACGCAGTATGCACTTGTAAGGTTAATTTTGATAACTCTTTCCCACTGTTCCATATCCATTCTGATAAACAAGCCGTCTTTTGTGATACCTGCATTGTTAAGCAAGATATCAATTCTGCCGTGTTCAGCAATCATTTTGTCAACATTTTCCTGAACAGCAGCGTCATTTGAAACGTCAAAACTGTAGAAATATGCGTTAACTCCGCAAGCTTTAATTTCATCTAAAGCCGGTTGGGCTTTTTCAGCGTCACAAATATCATTAATAATGATATCACAGCCTGCTTTTGCAAGTTCCAGCGCGCAAGCCAAACCAATACCGCGTGAACCGCCTGTAATCAATGCAATTTTTCTTTCTGTCATTAATTTTCTCCTTATTTTGTCATATGTTAATACGACCTGCTACTTTTTAATTTTATTTTTGAACCAATTCATTATTCTTACATAAAGCGGTTCTTTAAAGGCTTTGACGAAATATTTTTCAACCTCCTTTTGTTTTATGACTCTTCCCTCTCTTAAATACACATTTCTTGGTGCCAAGTCCGGACGCTGTCTGTAAAACTTCTGGCTGTTAAAATCGATTTTCGCCATTTAAACTCCAACCATCTCTTCTTTAAGAGCGGCGACTGTTGCTTCAAGCGACGCTTTGTCGAAAACATTGTAAACTTTTGCTTCCGGAACAATCTTTTTATTTAAACCTGCAAGAACTTTACCCGGACCTATTTCTACAAAAATTTCAACGCCGTCAGTAGCCATTTTTTGGATTGTCTGTGTCCAGTGAACTGATGAATAAATTTGTTTCGGCATTTTGACTTTGAAATCGTCTTTGTCAACAGTCAACTGAGCGTCAACGTTTGTAATAACCGGAATTTTCGCATCGTCTAAAGCTAATTCGGAAACAAAAGCTTCAAATTCTTTGCCTGCATTCGCCATGAATTTTGAATGGAAAGCACCTGAAACAGCAAGAGGAACAACACGTCTTGCGCCTTTCGCCATTAATAGTTCACCGGCTTTTGCAACAGCTTTTTCATCGCCCGTGATAACAACCTGAGCCGGTGAATTGTAGTTTGCAACGTCAACGTATCCGATTGAAGAGGCTCCCTTCAATGCTTCTTCAAGAGCGCCTTCGGGGGCGCTCAAAACTGCCGCCATTGCTCCTCCTTTTGTTGAACCCATCAAGTCAGCACGTTTTTGAATTGCTTTTAAGGTATTTTCTAGAGACATTACGCCTGCTGAATACATTGCGCAATATTCTCCGAGCGAATGACCTGCAACATAATCAGGGCTTATATCAAATTCTGATTTCAAAGCTTCCATTGCTGCAATTGACATTGTTACAATGCAAGGCTGTGTGTTAACTGTTTGCTTAAGGGCGTCTTCCGGACCTTCAAAGCAAAGTGTTGTGATTGTTTTGTTCAAAACTCTGTCTGCAGTATCAAAAACATTCTTTGCACTCTCAAAGCTTTCATATAAATCTTTTCCCATGCCAACAGCTTGAGACCCTTGCCCCGGAAAAAGAAATGCAATCTTTTTTGTCATAATCATATCCCTCAAAATATCTCTCTTTAACTTCCTATCCAGATTATACAATAAACAAGGTAAATGTAAATGTATTCTTAATTAATCTTATACAAGACTTTATCAATAATTCTCCAAATGCAGCTTCTGCTTCACATAAAGGCGGGGGAATGCCCCGCCTTTAAAGCCTTATATTTTTATACATCCGATAAAATCTGTTTATCAGTTTTGTCACCTTGCTTTACAAAAATATCGTTATTCAAAAGTCCAATTTTTTCTTTACAAAACTCACAGTCAACTTTTAGTGGCTTGCAAGAATAAACCGTCTCCGGAGATTTTTTCTTAATTGCCGCTATACGAACAGGATTTCCAAAATCAATATTTGTAAAATATCCTTGTAATTTAGATATGGGGTATTTTGTATCTGTTATCTTCATTAGCAAATACCTTCTCTTAAGCGTACAATTGCCCCGCCCCAGGTCATGCCCGCGCCAAATCCGCAAAGAACTGCAGTTGTACCAAGTTTTACATTGCCTTTTTCAACGCTTTCCGCCAAAGCTATTGGAATTGATGCGGCTGATGTATTTCCGTAATATTTAATATTTGTTATGACTTTTTCGTCACTGTAACCGAGTCTCTCCTGAACAGCCTGAATAATTCTGATATTTGCCTGGTGCGGAATTAAGTAATCGATGTCTTCTGCTTTCATGCCGGCATTTGTAATCAAATCTTCAACATAATTTGGAAGAACTTTTGCAACAAAAGTGTAGACTCCGCGCCCGTTCATTCTGATACCTTTAGGTTTTTCTTCATATTGTTCAACAAGCGGGCAGTTTTTGCCGTCAAAAGAAAGTTCCAGCAAATCGCCGTAATTTCCATCGGCTTTAATATCAATTGCAATAATATCATCAACGCCGTCTTCTGATTGCGTAACAACCATTGCGCCGGCACCGTCGCCAAAAAGAATTGACGTGCTTCTGTCTTCCCAGTTGACAAGCCGTGAGTTGTTGTCAGTTGCAACAAGAAGAATATTTTTGTACATACCGGAGGATATGTATGCTTTTGCAATGCTTAATGCATAAATTAAGCCCGAGCATGCTGCTGTAATATCAAATGCAGGAATTTGTCTTTTAATTCCGAGTCTTTGATGAATGTGGCATGCAATTGCAGGATACAAATCCGGAGGAGCAGATGCAGCGGCAATAATTAAGTCGATATCATCAGGATTAATGCCGGATTTAGCAATTGCTTTTTTAGCGGCGTCAAAACCGAGGTCAATTGCGTTTTCTTCGCCTGAAACAACTCTGCGTTCTTTGATACCTGTTCTTGAATAAATCCACTCGTCTGATGTATCGTATAATTTTGTCAAATCATCATTTGTAATAACTGTTTCGGGTAAACTATAACCAACACCCGCAATTCTTAACGGAATTAATTTATCTGTCATTGACTATTCCTCATAAAATTTTGCTATTTTCTCGTTAACGCCGGTTTCTACAGCATGCTTTGCAACTCTTACTGCATTTTTAATTGCGTAAGCTTTGCTTCTGCCATGTGAAATTACGGTAATTCCTTTGACACCAAGAAGAAGTGCGCCGCCGAATTCTTCGTAGTTTATTTTTGTATAAATTCTTTTCATAAAAGGTTTTGCCAGAAGTCCGATTATTTTGCCCGGCAAATCGCCTTTGAATTCTTGTTTAAGCATTCTGAAAAGCATTTGTGAAGTTCCTTCGGTAACTTTAAGCGCAACGTTTCCGACAAAACCGTCACAGACAACAACATCACATACGCTCAGAAAAATTTCTTTACCTTCAATGTTGCCGACAAAGTTAATTTTCTCCTGCTGTTCTTCCAAGAGTTTGTAAGTTGCCTGAGCAAGCTCGTTGCCTTTTCCGGCTTCTTCGCCAATATTCAGAACTGCAACACGCGGATGTTCTATTCCGAGAACATTTTTTGAGAAAGTTGCACCCATGATTGCAAACTGATAAAGCATTTCGGGAGTACAATTACTGTTTGCACCGCCATCAATAACAACAATAGGTTTTTTGATAGTCGGCATGGTAACTGCAATTGCAGGTCTGTCGATTCCGGGGATTCTGCCTAATCCGAACAAACTTGACGCCATAGCGGCACCGGTTGAACCTGCTGCAACGACGGCATCTGAACTTCCTTGAGCGACAGCATCGACCGCCAAGACAATCGAAGATTTTTTCTTTTTACGAATAGCTTGTCCGGGAGCTTCGCCCATTTCAATAACTTCAGAGGCATGGGTAATTTTGATGTCGAGTTTTGAGGTATCAATTTTTATACGGTATTTTGCAGCACCGCCCTTGCCGCAGTCTGTCATGAAACCTTCATGTGAGATTTTGTCAAGCTCCTGCTCAATTCTGTCTTGTTTTCCAACCAATTCAATGGCAACGCCGTATTCTTTAGCTGCCCAAACCGCGCCTGCTACTATCTCGTGCGGCGCATGATCTCCACCCATTGCATCAATTGCTATTCTTGTCATCTTATCCCTCTCAAAGTCTTAACGTTTAACGGTTGAAAAGAAGGATGGCTTAAAGGCTGCCCTTTTGAGCCATCCTTTTACATAAATTATTTTTCTTCCGGTTCAGAAGCTTTTTCTTCAGCCGGAGCTTCTTCTTTTGCTTCTTTAGCGGGAGCTTCAGCTTTAACTTCTTCAACTTTTGTTTCTACAGTTTCTTCTGCTTTAACTTCTTCAGTTTTTGCAGCTTTTTTAGTTGACTTTTTAGCCGGTTTCTTTTCTTCAACTGCCGGAGTTTCTTCAACTCTGTCTTTTAAGCTTACCGGTTTGCCTTTGTAAGTTCCGCAAGCTGTGCATACTGTGTGAGTTAAAACTGTTTCACCGCAATTCGGGCATTTTGTAGTTTCAGGCTTTGTTGCCTTCCAATTGCTTCTTCTTTTGCCTTGTGCGGAATGTCCTGTTCTTTTCTTAGGTACTGCCATTTTCTTTTTTCCTTTTTATTTTTACTACTACTTATATTTCATCCTTTTGAGTCAGAAAGCGTTTTGTAAGGGTTTAATTTCCTTCAATTTTGATGTTTTTGAACACTTCTAACCTTGGGTCAGACAAATCTTCTTCTTTCATGAATTTGTCCTCATTACAATTTATACCACAAACTTTTTTATTTGGTATATTTAATATTACAGATTGATACAATAAGTCATAAATATCAATTTCATTTTCGCCGTTCAAATCGGTAATGAATTGTCCTTCTTTTAGCTCTGTTTCCTGTCCGTAATCCTCCATCAGTGCATTTTTTGCATACATTTCATCAATATCAAAATCAATCGGGTATTCAAATTCTTTGAGACACAAATCGCATTCCAAATTTAAAATTCCCTTAACATTTCCTTTAACTTCGATAAAATCACCGAGGGATTTCAACTCCAAATCAGCACAAATTTGGCCGTTTGAATTTATGCCGTCAATTTTATCTTCAAAATGATAACTGATTGTTTTATTTACAGAGTTTTCCAAATCGTCAATTGAAATCTTATGCGTCATTGCAGAATCCTTTTAAACCTACATGTATTGTTCTTCTTGAAGCGCCAGCGACGCAATCTGGTTTGAAATAAAGCAGACTTTTTTCAAAGGCCCGAGGGTTTCTCTTTCGATAAGCATAGCCTGAGGGCTTTTTACAGCCTGTTTAAGTTCATCATAAAGGGCTTCGGGATTTTCAACGTAAAGAACAAGCGGAGCGGTTGAACCTTTCAAAAATACCAGAACCGAAATTCTTTTTTTTATATTTTGAGCATTAAATTGTTGAGCCATGATTACTCCTTCCGTAATTATTTGGGCTTTGCTTCTGCTTTAAGCCGTACTTAAAACCTTTTCCGTTTACAGATTATAAAATAAAATCAGTAATTATGCAAATTTGTTTTGATTGGAGGAGTAATCAGAGTAATTATTCTTTAAACTGTTCAAGCAGCAGTCCGTGTTCTTCGAGATATTTTAACCACTCTTGTTTTTCGGGAGAAATATCAGAACGGGTTTTACCTTCGAGAATTTTTTCATCACCATAGGTGCCGTTAACTTTTTGCATTATATCATTATGAAACATGTCGGGGTCTATTTCCCAATCATTAGAGTCAAAATCTTTACCGGTTGCGCTTTCGACAATATCAATCCAATCCACAATCTGACGGACAGTCATGTTTGAATTTTCTTCGAATTTGTCCAGCTTGTCTTTGTTTTCGGGCTTCAGCAAATCCCTGAAATCAGAAGCCTTCATAGAACGAACATTTTCCCAGTCTGCTTTATATTTTGCATATTGTTCCGGAGTCAATTTAGCGGCTTCTTTCTCCGGAATTGTTTTAAACGCAGCCCATGCAAGCCTGTTTTTCGTTTGATAAGCAGAGTTTGAGGCTCCTTCCGTTTCAAGGTCTGTGAAAATTATTTCACAAGAATCCGCCTCCATAAGTTCCCCGTTTTCATCAAGCTTAGGCTGCGTACCCATTGGAGGTTTCTCAATGTCGCCTCCGCAGCAGGAATATGCCGAGTTACCAGTTACAAGGCGGGTATATGCAGAAGTATTAAGCCTGTTATACAATGCAGGAGCCTTAAAAAGCCATCTGTTGGCTTGATTTTTAATAGCCTCATATAAAAACTGAACCTCGTCATCTGTCAATTCTTTGCCATAACGTTCCTTTGCAATAGCTTTTAAACCTCTCATCGGGCTTTCGTCTTCCATCCATGACTTACACCAGTTTACAAAGTCATCATCACTGAAGGACTGAATTTCTAAGTTGTATTTTTTTGCAAATTCTTCGGGCTTCATATCGCCGATTTTGTGAGAGCCGTCTGTGTTATGAATATCCCACATTTTTTCTTCCGCGCTGTCAACAACTCCGTTATGGTTTTTATCTTTCATAAACCATTTGTTGACGTCACGCTCTGCAAAAAACAATACCTCAGACATTGCCAGCAAATCATTTCCCTGATATCCGCCCTCATAAAGTTCTTGATAAGAAATTTTTCCGTCTTTATTTTTATCAAGCTTTAAAAACAAGCTTTCCTTCAACTGAGGTTTTGCGGTATGTTTTTCAGAAACAGCCGGTTTATTTTGTATATTTTTGCCTAACGGATTTACTTCTGTCATTTTTATACTCCTATTATTTTGTACTAAAAATTACTCGGGTTTTTTTGTTTTTGTATTTTCAATGTCAAAAACACTTTTGTCCATCGGAATGTGTGATGGAATAGATTTTTTATCTTGTTTTTTATCTTTGTTATTTTCTGTTTGTTTAATTGCACCGGCTTCAATTACAGCTTCCCGCTTTGAATCGGTTAACATGTTTGTAAAAGATTTTCCTTCTTTTTGTGCCACAAAAATTGACAATTCCTGTGCCATTCCACCCTGATAACTTGCGATTTTACTGAGAGAAACCTGGCTTCTGCCATTAAAGTTGTCTTTACCTACCAACGCAATCATATCTTTGGGATTGAATGTTGGAAAAGCAGTATAAATGTCTCCAACTGTTATTGCCATATATGCTCCTTTCTTGATGTGTGCTTAATTACATGAAGTTTTTTGAGGCGAAAATATTGACAATAGGGCACCGCACCATACCATACCATACCATACAGCAGATTATGACTGGATTTCGGGCATTTTAAAATTCATCTTTACATTTTTTAATATTTAAAAAAATAAATTTGCAGAGGCACTGACAATCAAACAAATTATTAAAAAATAATAAATTTTACCCCGCTAACTAACTTGATAAATTATAATTAAGTTATATTATATTGTAGAGGTAGAGAAATGACACACAAACATAATAACCCGTTTAAAAATGACTTGGATGAAAGTATTAAACCTGAAGATGCAATAAACAACAAAGATGTTCAGGAGCAAAGCGAAGAAAAACTTCAAAATCATGACGAAAAAAGTTCTGATGATGAACTTTCTAAACTTCAGGAAAAATACGATGAATTAAATAATCAATATTTAAGGCTTGCGGCAGACTTTGAAAATTATCGCAAACGCCAGGCTCAGGAACGCGAAAGCCTGCTTAAATACGGCGCTGAAAACGCGTTGAAACATATGATTGAAGTTCTTGACAATTTCGAACGCGGCGAAAAAGCGCTTGAAAATGTTGAGGATTGCGAAAAATGCAAAGAAAGCTTCAACCTTGTTCACAAACAGGTTATTGACACTTTGACAAAACTCGGTTTGGAGACAATTGAAGCTGCCGGCAAGGAATTCGACCCGAATTTCCATGATGCGGTTATGCAGACTCCGACCTCGGAACATCCGGAACATACTATTATTGCAGAACTTCAAAAAGGCTACAAGATGGGCGACAAAGTTTTAAGACCCTCGCTTGTAAATGTGGCGACGCAGGAGTAAAAAGTGAAAGGTGAAAAGTGAAAAGTCCGTTACAGAATAAGGGCTTTATCTGATTTCAGCTTTTAACGTCATATAAAATTTTAGGGAAAGAAAAAGAGAATAGAACAAGAAAACAATGGCAAATTATTACGAGATATTGGAAGTGTCGCAGTCGGCGACAAAAGAGGAAATAAAATCAGCTTTCAGAAAGAAAGCCAGAACATTACACCCCGATGTTAACAAAGCTCCCGATGCAGAAGAGAAATTTAAGGAACTCGGTAAAGCCTACGAAACCTTAATGGACGATAACAAACGCGCAACTTACGACCGCTACGGAGAAGACGGTTTGAAGAACGCCGGATTTGATACAAACGGTCCGTTTGCAGGAGGTTTTGGCGACTTAAACGATATTTTCAATTCGTTTTTCGGCGGCTTTGGCGGTTTTGGCTTTGGCGGCGGACATGACCCGAATGCCCCGCAGCGCGGCGACGATTTGAGATTTGATGTAGAAATAGACTTCAAAGAAGCTATTTTCGGTACAACAAAAGAAATAAAATTTGACCATTTGGAACTTTGCTCCGAATGCGGCGGAACAGGTGCGCAAAAAGGCACACAGCCAATAACCTGTCCGACCTGTCACGGTTCAGGCCAGGTGCAGACGGTTACGAGAACTCCGCTCGGTGCAATTTCGCAAATCACGGTTTGTCCTGACTGCCGCGGAACAGGCAAAAAAATCGGAACTCCCTGCAAAGCCTGCAAAGGTTACGGAAAAATCGAAAAAGAAAAGAAAATTGAAATTAAAATTCCGGCAGGCGTCGATAACATGTCAAAAATCCGCGTTTCAGGCGAAGGCGATGCAGGTTCAAACGGCGGGCCGGCAGGCGATTTGTTTGTCGTGCTTCATGTGAAAGCTTCCGACTACTTTAAGCGCGACGGACTTGATGTTTACACAAGAGTTGACATAAATCCGGCTCAGGCAGTTCTCGGCGATGAAGTTGAAATAGAAACTCTTGACGGAATGAAAACAATCAAAATCCAGCCCGGAGTTCAGAGCGGAAACACTGTCAAAATTAAAGGCGCAGGGGTTCCGGTAATTGCAAGGCCTTCACAGCGCGGCGACCACGTTATAATTATTAATGTGGTAATTCCAACACAGCCAGGCGAAGAAGAAAAACAGCTTTACAGAAAATTGTACGAACTAAAAGGCGGCAAAAAGCCTCAGGAAACACTTCTAAACAAAGTTAAAGGAGCTTTTCGGTAATGCGGAAATTTTTAATTGTATTGGCAATATTTTTGGCAACGGCCGGCTGCACTTTTGCGGCACAGCTTCCGTCAGATGTAAAAGCCATTGTCAGCAAAGATTTTCCTCAGACAAACTTCCGTTTTGACGGCGTAATAATTCTTCCTGACAATACAATTTATCTTCCGGTAATTCCGGCACGCATTATTAAACCCGAAACTTTAGAAATTAAAGAAACCTTTCCGCAGGGCAAAACTTTAGCGCAAAAACCTGATGTTGTAATTTTCAACAATGACTTTGTGCTTTTGAAGGTGATTGAAACGACTGACGGCAGAAAAAGTATTATGAAATTCCAAAATCCGCCTCATCAGATTAAATCCGGACTTCTTCCGCAGGACATGCTTGTGCCGCGTGGGCTTATAATCCCGGAAAACGTAAAAGGGATTATCGGAAACCTTCAAATTGCAACCCTTCATGACCCGACGCTTAAAGTCTTGCCTCCAGCAGGAAAAAATAATTCTGTTGTGAATTCGCTTGCTGCAACTCCGGTTTTGAAAAACAAAACAATTTATGCAACAACTAATTTCACCAAAAATATTCAGGTTGTAAACCCGTCTAAGCAAACTCCTGAATATGCGCTCTCGCAAGAAAATATTCCGATTTCGATGAAGGGTTATGACGGAAAATTTTTGCTCGTTTCTTCATACAACAAAAAATCAGTTGATATTATTTCTCTTGCCGACGAACAGATTATCAAACAGATTAATCTCAGCACACAGCCCGATGAAATAATTATTGATTCAAAAAATAAAATAGCATACATCGCAAGCCCTTCTGATTCAAGCATTTATATACTTTCGCTTGAAACAATGACCTTGAAAAAACAGCTCAGGCTAAACGGCATGTGCGAAAAATTAACCCTGTCGCAAGACGGCTCAAAATTGTTTTACGTTGACAGAAAATCAAATGAAATTTGGGTGGTCGAACTTGACAACAATTACCTTTTGCGCGAAATCGGAAGATTTCCGAACACATCAAAAATTGCTTACGCAAACAACAAAATTTACATTACAAGCCGCACAAAAAACCGACTTGCAATAATTGATTACAAAACAATCGGGCTTGTGGGAGAAACCGATATTACAGAAAAACCTGTTGACATGCTGGTTTTTAATGACAAATTGTACATTCTCGGCGCGGTTAACAATGAAATCTGCGTGATTGATACAAAAACCGACCAGCTTACTGACATAATTAAGCTTGGAACAGACGGATTTTCTACAAGAATTTTCAGAATAGACGACACAAACATTGCAATTGTCACAGATACAAAAGCTAAAAAATATTCAATGGTGGATTTGGGCACGAAAAAAGTTATTAAGTCAAACGCGGTTGAAATCCCGATTAATTCGGTAGTCGTGGTTGACAATGTGAAGAAGATAAACAAATGATAGAAAACTTTGACGAAATTACACAGCAAACCCTTTTGGAATTAGAAAAAACACAGAAACAATTTTGGAATGTTGCGCGGGTTACGGGCGAATTTTTAAACCTTCTTATCCGCACCGCAAAATCAAAAAATGTTTTGGAACTCGGAACATCAAACGGATACTCCGGGATATGGATAGCAAAAGCGCTTAAAGAAACCGGCGGAAAGCTTACGACAATAGAGTTTTACGAAAAAAGGATTAAGCCGGCGCGCGACAACTTTGAAAAATGCGGGGTTTTGGATTTAATTACAACCCTTGAAGGTTCTGCGATAAAAATTTTGGAATACATGCCTGAAAACGAGAAATTTGACTTTGTATTCATAGACGCGAACAAGAGCGAAACTTTAAAATATTTTGAACTAATTCACCCGCATCTTTTAACCGGCGGAATTCTTGCAGTGGACAATGTTCTCTCTCATGAAGAAAAAGTAAAACCTTTTATCAACGAAATAAATTCCCGCCCAGATTATGAAAACGTGGTTTTGACTCTTCCGGCAGGGCTTTCGCTTGCAAGAAAGCTCCGATAAAAAATTTTAAAATAATAAAAGGCGCGACAGTATAACCCGTCACGCCTTTTTTATCAGCTGCAAATTTAAGGTGAATTCGTGGTGTTCCACCTGCAGCCGCCTCCGTATCCCGCCGCTAATTTAGCAGGGTTGAACCGGGCATAGACCCTCCCGGCAAGCCTTGCACCACGCCCGCATAATCGCAGGAGAACTCGGCTTTAGGATACGAAATTTTTATTCTTTTTCCTTTTCTTTATCTTTATCTTCAAGCAGACTTGTTTGATTTATCTCAAGTTTACGCGGCTTTGCCTGCTCGATATTTTGTTTTGGAATTGTTATGGTCAAAAGTCCGTCTTTATATTCCGCGCGGCTTTCGTCAGGTTTAATCGGCGCATCAAAAGAAATTGTCCGCTTGTATTTGCCGTAACGAAATTCGCTTAAGTGATAACGTTCATTTTTCTCCTTTTCAGCCTTTTCTTCCTGTTCTTCGCGAATCTCCGCGGTAATTGTCATAAAATCATTATCAAGTTCGACATCAATATCGTCTTTCTTAACTCCAGGAAGCTGGACTTTTACTTTATAATTTTTGTCGTTTTGTTTCACTTCTATCGCAGGACGCCAATTGGTATTCTTCTTTACGTTCAAAGGATTGCCAAAGGCGCTTGCCATAAACGTATCGCGTAAGAAATTATTTAATTCCTGATGTATGCTGTCAAAATATAATTCAGGTTCTCTTATCATCAGATCGTATTTCATTTGAACTCCTTTCACATTATCAGAATAAACTTTTTTGCATACCAGTTCATTACACTCACAGGCTAAAATTTAATACAGCAAGTATAAACATTTGTTTAATAGAATTAGATTACTTACCTGAAATAATTATGAAAAAGGAGATTTACATGACCATTCAAATGCTTGTATTTGATTTAAGAGAGAGCGATAAACAGTTTTTTGAAAATAACGAATTACAAAATTTCAACTTTACTTTTTATGACAACAGCCTTAATCCGCAAACTGTAAAATCCTTACCACAAGAGATTAAGGACAGGACAACCGTTATTAGCGTTTCAAGGAATTCAGATATGACAAGAGAGGTAATTGATGAATTCAAAAATCTTCGTATAATTTCAACCCGCTCAACATCTTACTGCCATATTAGCAAAAACGCCGCAACAGAACGAAACATTGCGGTCATTAATGTCAAAAATTACGGAGAAACTTCAGCCGCCCAATTTATTTTCACACAGCTTCTTGCTTTAACAAGAAAAATTATACCCGCTTCCAGAGGAAAAAATGTTTATGAAAACAATTTGCACTGGATAGGCAGGGATTTAACAGGAATGACACTTGGGATTGTCGGTGCAGGGTCAATTGAAGCATCTGTGTGTAAAATCGCAAATGGTTTTGACTTGAAAATTTTAGGCTACGATCCAAATCCCAAAAAAGAACTTACCGACAAATACGGGCTTGAATATACTCATCTTGAAGATTTACTTAAAACTTGCGATATTATAAGTCTTCACATACCATATAGCGGCGATAATTTTCATCTCATGTCAAATAAACAGTTTGAATTAATGAAACCAAATTCATATTTCTTAAGTTTATCTAATATAAAACTGATTAACCTTGAAAGCTTATACAACGCTCTCAAAAACGGTAAACTTTCAGGTGCGGCACTTGATGCAACATGCTGTGAATATCGGAATTCGCAGTGTGAAAACAATGGATTTAACGATATTTGCGATAATGAAAGAAAATATTTTTCCGAATTTATGAAGATGAACAATGTAATAATTACTCCTAACATTGCTTACAGCACGGAAGAAGCTATTAATTACATGTTTCAAAATACAATTGATCAAATACGAGAAGTTATTAAGGGAGGAGATGTTTATGGAGTCTTTTAATAAGGTTTTCTATTTCCTCATAACCTGCGCCGAAACCGCCCCGAAAACAAAATCCTGACGGGTTTCAAATTTAAATCCTGTTTTTTCAAAGTCACAAATCAATTCATCAGGCTCGGGGAAAACTCTTTTTGATTTAATTAAATATCTGTAAGGTTCTGAGTTCCCGTAAAATATTTTCGCTGCAATCGGCGTCATAATTTCAAAAAATTTACCGAAAATATTCTTTTTACCGAAGTCCAGATGAAGAAATTTTCCGCCAGGCTTCAGAACTCTGTAAATCTCTTTCAAAGCCTTTTCCGGATTAGATATATTCCTGAGCCCGAATGCAATAATTACAAAATCAAAAAAATTTTCACTAAAATCAAGATTTGTAATGTCGCCTTGAAAAAGTTCAACTCCCTCAAGCCTTTCCTTCGCAACAGAAAGCATGTTTTCAGAAAAGTCAACGCCGCTAACATGTGCAAACGGCTGTATTTCTCTCGCAAAATACGCCATATCACCTGTTCCGGTGCAGGCGTCAAGAACTTTCGAATGCGGAGGAATTTCAAGAAGCTTTACGCAAGCCTTTTTAACTTTTTTATGCAGGCCAAACGACATTATATTGTTCATAAAATCGTATTTATAAGCAATACTGTTAAACAAATCTTTTATATATCCCGGTGCCTTAAATACAGTCATAAAAAGTTACCATCTTGCATTATACCCAAATATTAACATATAATAAAATAATGAACATAGGATTTATACCAATAGACAACAGGCCTGTATGCTGTACATTAGCGCAAGATATAGCCGCAATTGACAGTTCAATAAAGTTTTATATTCCGCCAAGAGAACTTTTGGGCGGATTGAAAAAAAACGCGGATTATGAAGCCATTTTCTCATGGCTTAAAAATCTTCCGGCGCTTGAGGCACTTGTTGTTTCACTTGATTCAATAGCATACGGCGGGCTAATCCCATCAAGAAGATGTCCGGAAAGCTTTGAAGAAATCAAGACAAGAATTCTGAAATTCAAAGAAATTCTTGCGCCTCAAAACGCGAAAATCTACGCATTTTCAAGTATTATGAGAATTTCGAACAACAACGTTAACGAGGAAGAGAAAGAATACTGGTCAAGATGGGGAAAAAGGATTTTCGATTATTCTTACCAAACCCACAAACTCGGCTGCGAAAGCTGTATTTCAAACGGGATTCCGTCTGAAATTCTTGACGATTATTTGAACATAAGAAAGCGTAATTTTGAAATAAACAAGCTTTACCTTGAATGGCAAAAAGAAGGATTTTTCGACACACTTATCTTTTCAAAAGACGATTGCGCTGAATACGGATTTAATGTTCAGGAAGCAAGAGCGCTGGAAACTCTGGGGGGTTTTACAAAAACCGGCGCGGACGAAATCCCTTTAACGCTTTTGGCGCGTGCAATCAGGGCAGAAAAAACGTTGAAAATCGGACCTATTTTCACAGAACCGGATTGCAAAGATTTAATCTCGAATTACGAAGACGTTTCAATTGAAAATTCAGTAAAAGGCCAGCTTGAGCTTGCCGGATGTGAAATCACAACTCCGGAACAGGCCGATATTTTGCTTTATATAAATAACTTCCGCGAGCGTCAGGGCGAAATTGTCATGAAAATTCCGACAGAAGCTTTTGACGGCAAATGGCAGACTCCGCAAAAGCCTTACATGATTGCGGATGTTAGATTTGCAAACGGCGCGGACAATGCATTTGTCAAACAGGTTCTTACAAAACCCGCTGATAAAAACTTCTTCGGCTATGCTGCGTGGAACACCTCGGCAAACACTTTAGGAAGCCTGATTTGCGCGGCTAAAGTGAAGTTTTTTGCACAAGAATACAATCACGAAGCCTTTTTAAAACTTCAAATGACACGTCTGCTTGACGATTGGGCTTATCAGGCAAATTGCCGCCAGAACTTATCCTCACCTGACCCGAAGGCGCTCAGCGAAATGATTTTGCCTTACAAAAAGCAGGCTGAAAATTTCCTGCAAAAAGATTTTGAAACCTCTTACAAATTCCCGTGGAACAGATTATTTGAGGTGGAAATTGAGTTTAATTGAGATATTGTTTTTAAGCATTGCGCTAGGCATTGACTGCTGTGTTGTGTCATTTTCACAGGGATTAATTTTTACCGCAAACAGGCGGAAAAATTCATTTCTGCTTGCGCTCACGATGGGAGCCTTTCAGGGAATTATGCCTGCAATCGGGTACTTCTTCGCAAACCTTATAAGCAAGTATGTTGAAACTTTCAGCCACTGGCTTGTTTTTGTAATTTTTGCGGCATTAGGAATAAAATTCATTATTGAAGCTTTTCATGAAAAAGAAGAGGACAAAATCTGCTGTATCGGGCTTAAATGCCTTATAACAATGGGGATTGCTACAAGCATTGACGCGCTTGGCGCCGGTGCAAGCCTTAATTTTAGCGGAACTGAGATTTTAAAACCGGCCTTAATTATTGCTGCTGCGTCGTTTTTCATGTCGCTTTTCGGATTTTGGTTCGGGAATTGTTTTAAGAAATTTCCATCAAAATACCTCGAGATTACAGGCGGGATAATACTTTGCGGGCTTGCGGTGAAGGCGCTGGTGCAGGGATTTGGAGGGAGTGTTGGGTAATAGTGAACTGCTCACTCTTCACTATCCCACTAAACCCATGCCCGAAACCTGCCCGAAAAGATAACATTTTACAAAACGTTACATTCCAATAAATCATGCAAATCATGCGTCCGACATGGGTTTCCATGATTTAAAGTTCCAAAACCATGTAATCATGAAGCTTTCGCCGCAATTGACAACTCAAAACTCTTAATAATAAAGGGTTTCAACATGTCGTTACAAATGTTAATAATCGCATGTTCCGGCCTTGAAAAAATCTCCTTATTTTCTATAATGTAATTAAGAGGTGGTCAAAAGACCGCGAGGGGTGGAGGAAACAGCCAATCAACAGGGCTGTAAGCCTTGCTATAGTTGTAGATTTTAATTTGGAGATAGTATAATTGTTTAGAAGTAGAGATATGGGTAGAGCAGTCGCTGTCAGAAGATGGACGCCAACGGCGCTGGAATGCTACAAACGCGGCTGTAACTGTGAAGGATGTTTTTACAAAGATTTTTTCAGCGGTTCATCGCAAAAATGCCAGATGAAAGCGTCAGTGCTTGAACTTGTCAGAGTTATCGGAACTCCTAATGTTGAATTACAGCAGTTTATTTTAGAAGACTAATTTTTTAAAAAACTGTTAAATATACATTACCGAAATAAGATTTACCCTTTAAAAAAAATCATTATTATGTTATACTGTATAAGCGCAGTATATATAGGAGGTTCAAATGCACATTTACGTTAATGGTAGAAACATTGAGATTACTGATGCAATCAAGTCTTATGTAAAAGAGAAAATAGGCAAAGTTGCAAACCACTACGACCAAATTCAGGGAATTGAAGTTGTATTATCAGTTATCAAAAACCCTTCAGCATCAGGCAAACACGTTGCGGAAGTTTTGTGCAAGACCAACAGCGGCACAATTAAAGCCGAAGAAGCAGCAGAATCTATGTATGCAAGTATTGACCTGCTTGCCGATAAGTTGGACAGACAAGTGAAAAAGCTTAAAGACAAAAATTTAGGCTCTGACAAATCCTCTATCAGAACTGATTCTGTTGAAGAAGTTGAAGCTGAAAAAGAAGAAGAAACAGCTGAAGAATAATTAAAAGCAATTGTATAATAAAAGGCTGTAAGGAATACAAGCCCCTTACAGCCTCTTTTATTGTCAACGTGTTTACATTATGTTATCAAGCCCGTAGACAAAATCGTTTTCTTTATACGTATGTCTAACTGCAAGAAGAACGCCGTCCATGTAGCATTTTCTATCCATTGAGTCATGTCTGACCTTCAAAATCTGGCCTGATGAACCGAATATAACCTCTTGTGAGGCAATATATCCCGGCATTCTGACAGAATGAATGTGAATATCTGCGTAAGAAGTTCCGCCTCTTGCTCCTTCGATTGTTTCTGTTTCATCACAGTTATTTTTGGCAAAATCAGCCTTAACTTCGGCCATCATCTGCGCTGTTTTAACGGCAGTTCCGGAAGGCGCATCCTTTTTCTGGTTGTGGTGAAGTTCGACGATTTCGGCATTGTCAAAATATTTTGCAGCCTGACGCGCAAACATCATCATCAAAACAGCACCAGTTGAAAAGTTCGGCGCAATCAAACATCCTGTCTTATTTTCGTCAGAAAGCCTGCGCAAAGATTCGATTTGCTCATCTGTCAAACCGGTTGTGCCAATTACGATTTTGATATTATTTTTCAGGCAGTAAAGTGCGTTTTCATAAATAGATTTCGGCTGTGTAAAATCAATTACAAGGTCAATATCAACAACCCTTGCGGCTTCTTCAATCGTATGATACATATCTTCTGCAGCAATATCAATTTTTGCAACAAGTTCCATATCTTGAGCCGCTTCAACCGCGCAAACGACTTCTTTGCCCATTTTGCCCAAAGCTCCGCATACTGCAACTTTAATCATAATCTTCTCCTTATTTTCAAATGTATACCACAAAGAATACTTCAAAATCGCAGTTTTGTAAATGAAGAGAGAAAATCAGAAATTTGGATTTATACAGCAAACTATTCACCACGCCTATTCACAAACCCGCTTTCCGAGGTATAATTTATTACATGAAAATATTAGAAGTTAATAATCTTAATTTGGGATTTAAAACAGAAAACGGATTTTGCCAGGCTCTTTTTGACGTGAATTTTGCGCTTGAGAAAGGCAAAACGCTTGCACTCGTCGGCGAAAGCGGCTGCGGAAAATCAATCAGCGCAATGAGCATTTTAAAACTTCTGCCCAAAACCGCTCAGATTACAAAAGGACAAATTCTTTTCAAGAAACAAGACCTTCTGACCTTTAGTGAAAAGCAAATGCACGGTATCCGCGGCGCACAGATTGCCTTAATCCCGCAAGACCCGATGACCTCTCTTAATCCTTTGTATACAATCGAAAACCAGCTTCTTGAAGTAATCAAAATCCACCAAAATCTTCATGGAAGCGAGGCCAGAAAAAAAGCGTTAGAAGCACTTGAGATGGTACAAATTCCGTGCGCTGCGGAAAGATTGAAAGCATATCCACATGAATTTTCGGGCGGAATGAAGCAGCGCGCAATAATTGCAATGGCACTTGCCTGCCGTGCTGAAATTCTTATTGCAGATGAACCCACAACTGCTCTCGACGTTACAATTCAGGCGCAAATTATGAAACTTCTTTCCGACATCAAAACCCAACTTGGAACTTCTGTTTTGCTGATTACGCACGACCTCGGGCTTGTTGGTGAAAACGCTGATGAAATTGCGGTTATGTATGCCGGACGCATAGTTGAAAATGCGCCTTCAAAAGAATTCTTTGAACATCCAAACCATCCGTATTCGCTAGCTTTGTTGAACTCAATTCCCTCAAACCGCGGGAAGGAGCTTGAGACAATTCAAGGCCAGCCGCCAACAATTCACCAGAACATTTCAGGATGCAGATTTCATCCGCGCTGCAAATCCTGTTTCGAGCCTTGCCCGGAGAATATTCCGCCGAATTTTGTTGTTGCCGAAAACCACACAAGCGCCTGTTTCTTAAATGAATAAGCCTGCATAAGGGAACGGCTTGCAATCTGCGGCTTTAAGGATTTAAAAAGCCAAAATTGTGCTATAATATAGTTGATGAATGAGAATTTGAAACAACAGCTTAAACTTCTTCCGTCGCTTCCGGGCTGTTATATTTACTACAACAAAGATAACGAAATCATTTATGTTGGCAAGGCAAAAATCCTTAAACGCCGCGTGATGAGTTATTTCAACAAAAAACACCACGACAGCGTGAAAGTTCAGGTGCTTGTTTCACAAATCGAGCGGCTTGAATACATCATTACAAACACAGAAGTTGAAGCGTTAATTCTTGAAAGTCATTTGATAAAAAAACATAAGCCGCGCTACAATATTCTTTTGAAAGACGACAAAAAATATCCGTATTTTTTGATAACTGACGAAGATTTTCCGCGAATTCAGGTTGTGCGCAAGAAAAACATGAACCCAGAAAAAGGCCGCTATTACGGGCCTTACACAGATGTTCGGGCAATGTATTCAACGCTCGATTTTTTAAAAAAGATTTTTCCGCTCAAACAATGCAAAAATCCGAAGTTCAAAGACCGCCCATGTCTTTATTATCACATCGGACGCTGTATGGCGCCCTGCCAGAACATGGTTTCAAGCGAAGATTACAAGGCACTTGTCCGTCAGGCTGAACTTTTCCTCTCCGGCAAACAATCAGAACTTATGGAGCAGCTCAAAGCGCAGATGGAGAAATTCGCAGCCGCCGAACAGTTTGAAAAAGCCGCACGTCTACGCGACAGCTACATGGATTTGAAAAAAACACTCGAAAAGCAAAAAGTTGTTTACGAAAACACAAAACTCAACGAAGATATAATCTCACTGCTTGCCGAAGACGGAATTTTTGCGATTGTCATTCTGATGGTTAGAGAAGGCCGGCTTATCGACAAAAAAGATTTTGTTTACGAGGTTGAAGACGAAGACCGGACTGAATTTTTTGCAACCTTCTTCAAAGAATATTACAACACACTGACTTTGGGCTATCCTGACAAAATCGTTTCAAATGAACTTGAAAAAGTCGGAGAAAAAGAACTTTATGAAGAGTGGCTTGAAATTTTGGCAAAAAAGAAAGTCAAAATCAGTTACGGCAAATCCGCGCAGGGCAAAGAACTTCAAATGCTTGCCGATAAAAACGCAAAAGTTGTTCTTGACAATGCAAAGCTTAAAAAGATGTCGAAAATCCGCGATGATTTTAACGAAATCGGCTCCTATCTGGCTGAAAAGTTACAGTTGAAAAACTTCCCGCATCGTATTGAATGCTACGATATTTCTCACATTCAGGGGACGAACACTGTTGCGTCAATGATTACGTTCATCAACGGGCAAAGCAAAAAATCAGAATACAAAAGGTTTAAAATCCGTACAACCGAAGGGAAGCCTGACGATTTTCTTTCGATGAAAGAGGTTCTCACGCGGCGGCTTAAGCATCTTGGCGACAAAAACTGGGATAAGCCTGATTTGATGATAATTGATGGCGGAAAAGGCCAGTTATCAAGCGTTATGCAGATTATTGAAGAGCTTGGAGTCACAGGAATTGATGTTGTGAGCCTTGCCAAAAAACATGAAGAAGTTTTCCTGCCAAAACAATCAAATCCTGTGATTTTGCCGCAAAACTCGAGTGCGCTTTTCTTGTTTCAGAGAATTCGCGACGAAGCCCATAGATTTGCAATAACTTATCACAGAAATCTGCGGTCAAAAGCAATGGTCAAGAAAAAATAATTATTTGTCGTCCTGATCCATTTCCTGAAGTTTGATTGTTTTCCAGTGTTCATTCAAGGATTGAATAACCATATCATTGCCAACCCATTGCATAACGTAACGTTCGTCCATTCCAAGGCCGCCGTCCATTTTATTAACGTATGGAAATGAAAATACGCCTTCTGAAATACCAATTTTAACAATTACGTGCGGCTGCCCGTAACGTCTTGAGTTCATGCTTATTGTAAGGTTGTTATACCTTTGCATACTCATGTGTTTCAAACCGCGATAGTTCGCGTGTTTATCCACGATAAAATCTCTTAAATCATACGCTAAATCATTAAAACTCTTCGCCATTAATCATTATCCAATCATATACATATTATAATTATATTATAACATATATTTATGCAGAATACAACCTGGCATTTTTCCAATGAGAGCTTAAATCTTCCTGTATAAAGGTATTTTGAAGCCATCTTATAACAAACTTTTCATCCATTCCCATGCTTCCTGTAAATACTGCACCTTCAGGCATTATGAACACAGCTTCTGATATACCTATTCTGATTATGACGTGAAAAGTTTGATATATTTCAGGTTCCATTGAGACTTTTAGATTGTTGTATCTTTCAACAGACACGTTTTTCAAACCCTTGTAGTTTGAATGGCAGTCTATAAGATACTGTTTTAAATGCTGTCCAAGTTCATTAAAAGATTTTGCCATTATACCTCTTATTTTTACTGTTAATCATCACCGAAATACTTTATACATTGCATTTTAACAAATACTACTATGCATTTAACTAATTGTTTAAACTATGAATCGGGGCCGGAATTCTTCCGCCGCGTCTGACAAAATCCGTTGAACATAGCTTATTAACGTCCATTACAGGCGCTTCACCCAGCAATCCGCCCCATGATACACAATCACCAGCTTTTTTACCTATTGCAGGAATTATTCTGACTGCAGTTGTTTTTTTATTAATCATCCCAATTGCCATTTCATCCGCAATCATTCCCGCAATTGTATCAACCGGAGTGTCACCCGGAATTGCTATCATATCAAGCCCGACAGAACAAACAGATGTCATTGCTTCAAGTTTGTCAAAGGTTAAATATTTTTTTGCGGCAGCTTCAATCATTCCCGCATCCTCCGAAACCGGAATAAATGCCCCCGAAAGCCCGCCGACATGAGAACTTGCCATAATCCCGCCTTTTTTAACCGCGTCATTCAGCATTGCTAAAGCCGCTGTTGTTCCATGCGCACCAGCATGTTCAAGCCCCATTGCCTGAAAAATTCCTGCAACACTATCACCCATCGCAGGCGTCGGAGCCAATGACAAATCAATTACGCCAAATGGAATTCCGAGACGTTTTGCAAGTTTTCTTCCGACAAGTTCGCCGGTTGTTGTGATTTTATATGCCGTTTGTTTAATTTTGTTTGCCAAATCGCTCATGTCAGAACCTTCAGGCAAATCCAAAACAGCAGCTCTGACAACGCCCGGCCCTGAAACTCCGACGTTTAAAGCGCATTCAGGCTCGCCCATCCCGCAGAAAGCTCCTGCCATAAAAGGATTGTCGCCAGGCGAGTTGCAAAAACATACAAGTTTTGCAGCGCCTATGCAGTCTTTATCTTTTGTAAGTTCAGCCGCTTTTTTGATGGTTTCAGCCATTTTCAAAACCGCATCCATGTTAATTCCGGCTTTTGAAGTCGCAAGATTAACCGAAGAACATAAAAAATCAGTTTGAGCAAGGGCTTCCGGAATACTTTCAATCAAAAGTTCGTCGCCTTTTGTGCAGCCTTTTTCCACAAGCGCTGAAAATCCTCCGATAAAGTTCACTCCGACTTCTTTTCCTGCATTGTCGAGAGTTTTTGCAATTTTTACGTAATCCGGATTTTTGCAAGCCTCGCCAATCAAAGAAATCGGCGTCACTGCAATTCTTTTGTTTATAATCGGAATTGAATAATCGTTTTCAAATTCGTTTGCATATTCAACAAGATTTTTGGCGTATTTGGTGATTTTGTTATGAATATTTTCACAAACCACATTCACATCGCGATCAATACAGTCGCGCAGGCTTAAAGAAAGCGTCACAGTTCTTATATCAAGGTTGTGGAGCTTTATCATATTAATTGTTTCTAAAATGTTGCTCTCGTTAATCACCGCCATAATTTAATCCTAAAATCTTCGCAAAATTTCTTGCTTTTACTCTTACTTTCATCTCAACACGCCTGCTTTTTGCGTAATCTTCATTGCCGTTTTCATCCAATACTGGTTCTGAGAAGCTTTTGCCTTCTACAACAAGCATTTTCCTAAGCATTTCGCTGTTCTTTTTATCGAAATTTGTTTTAAATGCATAATCTGCAACCGCATTTGCACGTAAAAGACTCAATTCCATATTCTTTGCAAACTGTTCGTTTTCGGTTTTTAAGCCCGCAAATGTATGCGAATCAGTATGGCCTTGAACAACAATGTTTGTAATATTATCTCTGAGAAGTTCTTTTGAATATATCGTATCAATATAAATCGGAATGAATTTATCAAGATAAGCTTTTCCTTGCGGAGTCAAGGTATAACTGTTCAGTTCAAAAAGCTGAAGGTCTGAAATTTTTACATTTCCTGTAAGTTTATCAACCTCAGCATCTATATCAGCTTCTTTGAGCTTCTCAACAATCTCTTCAGAAGCCTTCATCTGGGTTTCCTGAACTTTAATGGTTTCCTGGGTAAATCCTGTCATAGCAAGAACAAACAACGTCATGAATACGATTGACAAACCTAACATCAAGTCTGCCATTGTTGTCCAAAATACGTTTTCTTCAGCTTCTCCGTGTCCGCCTTTTCTTGCTCCTATTGCCATTAATTCACCCTTCTAAAATATATCATCTACTACGTCACCGCCGCTGTTTTTAGCAGACTCTTTCATCTGTTTGTTCATAAGGTTTATGCCAAAGATAAGGTTTTCAAGATACGGAACAAGATTTGATGCAATTCCTGAATTGAGGGCAACTTTGAAGTTTTCCGGCATACCTGCAATTAAGTGCTGGAGGTTGTTGTTTTGAACTTTTGTTTCACGCAGCAGTTCAAACAGGAATTTTTCTGAAGAAATATTATCAAATAGTTGCGAAATGAGTTCCTGACATTTTAAAAGGTATTTTTTACATACATTGTTGTATGTAACCCTTTCAATAATTGTAAAAATCAAACAGGAACCTACCGCAAATACTGATACAAGAGCCGCAACCTGCATTGAAGTCATAAGGTTTGCAACTGATGAAATTGTTTTTTCCTGGCTGGCAAAGTCAACTTTACCGAACGCGATTGCAATGTTCAAGAAGGTAAACAACGGTCCCAAACCTGTCAAAATTGTCGGAACTGAACCGATGAATTTATGATTGTATTTTGACATTATCAAAGTTTCTTCATTAAAAAAGTACAACGGGTCAACAGTTGTCTGAATATTTTGAACAGTCGTTGAAACTTCTTTGTAAGTAACGTTATTGTTGCTGCCTCTTAAAGCCACTGATTCAGAGAATACAAGCGTATTTTTGAATTCAAGCCATGCTCCTGAAACATATGAATTCAAAGTCATCCACTCATCAATTTCTTTAAATCTGAAATTGAGGTCTGTTTTTTTAAAATTCTGTAAAAATTTTAAGAAGATTTTTAAATTTTTGTTTATATAGAAATATCTGTTGAGACAGAACAATGTTGAAATTACAAAGGTAGAAAGTACAATCAGGATAGGAATATCCGTAAATATATGTGCTAAATTCATTTAAAAGTTCTCCATTCTTACAGAATTATAGCATATAGCAAACCCTGTGGCAAAAGGTTAAAGAATGTTACGGCAGTTAAAATCCCCAAAACCTACTACATTTTGTTATACCTGCAGGGGATTATTTAAAACGAAAAAACATTTACAATTGCAATATGAATGAAAAACCCGCCAGAGACAAGGAGAATTTTTATGCTGATGGGAAACGATTGTCACGATTGCAGCAGATACAATCGCATGGAAATGAAAAATGTTAATAAAGATATGGTTGCCTGGCTAGAAGATATAGTCGAGGAAAACAACAGCCGTATTGAAAGGAAAGAATGGAAAAGCAAATACAACAGCTATGTTGTATATGATTATGAACCCTTTTGTACTGACGGTTTCGAAATAAACCTTGTTATCACTTCCTACGATGCTGCATATTTGAGTTTTATCAAATATCTTTATGACGAAAAAATAAGTACAATTGAATATTTAAACAGTTGTATCGGAGCTTAATAAAGTTCCGGTATTGAAAGAGGCGAAGCCTGATGGACTTCGCCTCTTTTCTTTGAATCTATGTAAATATAATTATTCTGCATGGATAGCAGAGAAACAATCTTTGCAATAGACTTCTTTCCCTGGAATTGGTTTGAACGGAACCTGAGTTTGCACACCGCATTTTGAACAAACAGCGTCATACATTCTTCTTTGTCCGCGTCTGTTGTTTTGTCTGCGGGCTTTGCGGCAGTCAGGGCATCTTTTGGGTTTGTTTACAAGCCCTTTTTCTGCATAAAATTCCTGTTCGCCTGCTGTGAAGACAAATTCTGCTCCGCAATCTTCACATACTAGTTTTTCATCTTGGTACATTTTGTGTTCTCCTGATTTTGTACTTTGTAAGGGAAATCTATTGCTAAATTCTCCTTATCTTATAGATTATAACGCATGTTTCAAAATTATGCAAGCGGGGTATTGAAAAAAGACAAAAGGCATAATGCATTCAGGAATTGGGAAGAAGAAAAAAATTTCCCACGAACTCAATTTTTTTTATGTTAAAGCAGGATTTGAGTGCCAAGAATAATTCTGTGGCTGTCTTCGGTTTGCTGGTTATCACAGAAAACGTAGTTTAAGATAAGACGAAGCGCTTGGCCTTTGATAAAATAGTTCAAACCTGCCGTATATTCTCTTCTCAAATCACCGCTTACGTCACGGTTCGGGTCGAACTGGTCGAAACGCGCAAGAACATGAAGCCTTTTGGTTAATCTGTATGAAACAGTTGTATAAAAACCTGTGGCTTTATCCGAACTAAAACTTCTGCCGTTGTATCCGTCTGCAATTGCATATTCTGCATTTGCCGCAAATTTTTTGTAAGAATATCCGACGTATGCTCCGCCAACAGCGTAGTTTTCATGACGCCGGCCGGCGTTTAAGCCTGTTCCGATAATCAAATTCCCATATTTACCGTCGGTTTTCCCCAGAGGTTTAAAGTTAACCCAGCCGGTGAATTCAGCGCCCGGAAAAAATTCATGGAAATATCTGTCAGAGCTGTTTAATGCAAGCTGGTAATCCACAAGCGAATAATCCCCAACAACACGAACACCAAGCGCGCGTACGTTTCCAAAATTTCTTGCAATTTGCGAGCGCATAGCAAAAGGAAGTGTATAAGAGCTTGCGCCGCCTTCAACACCTATCTGGTCTCTTGAGTGACCCACAATAATCTTGTGATGCGGAATTGCCGTGTTCATTATGTACATATCCGAAATCATGCCGCGAAAATAAGATTCGCCCGAAATCGGACGCAGATTTAACTGCAATTTAAAGTCAGTATTTTTATCCTTGAAATCACCGACAACGCCAATTTCTGCAAATCCGTTTTCATAAGTCGTATCATAATCGCTTCCAGCAAATGAACTGCCAAAACGACCTTGGTAAGCACCATAAAATTGCACTTTGTCTACAGGCCCTTTCTTATATCTGAAGGTCAGTTCCTCCTGCAAAAGATAAGAGGGTATAGATGTTCTTTCAAGTTTTTTCTTATAAATCCGGCCGAACAAAGATTCTTCTTCAATTTTGAATGGATGTTCGCTGGCTTTATCCGTATCCACAAGGTTGTCAAAAATAGAAAACTCCTTGTCAATATTATCATTAAGTGCATCGTTTTTTAATTCTTCCTCCGTTTCTTTTTCCTTGAGAGAAGAAAAACGACCGGACTTAGCTTCTTCAGTTTTTTCAATATCAAGATGAATAACCTCTTGTTTAGGGGCCTGTTTTCTCGGTTTAGCCTCTGCTGCCGAAAAATTTAAAGAGGTTAAAATAAATATTATCCAGACTATTTGAAAAAATCGCTTCACAAATATTAATTATAGCATGAAATATGTTGAAATTCATGATTTTTTTATTGTATATTGTAAACAGTATGACAAACGTAACAAAGAATGAAAAAATACTCAAAACAAAAGCCCCAATTGTAGATGCGCTTAAAAAAGCTTATGAAAACCCAACTTATCAATTTCATATTCCAGGCCATACAAAGGGCGGCGGAACTTTGCCTGATTTCAGAAAATTAATCGGTAAAAAAGCTCTTTCGCTTGATACAACTGACGAATTTGACGGTTTGGGCACGCTTCATCCTGCGACAGGCCCGATAAGAGAGGCTCAGGAACTTGCAGCCGCGGCTTTTGGCGCTAAAAAGACTTTCTTTCTTTTAAACGGGTCAACGGCCGGAAACCTTGCGCTTGCAATGGGTTTAACCAAAAGAGGCCAGAGAATTTTAACAAACAGAAACTGTCACCGCTCGGTTTTGACAGGAATGATAATTTCAGGCGCAGAACCTTTATGGCTTATTCCAAATCGCTTTGAAGACTGGGGGATTTGGGGAAATATCAGCCCGGAAAGCGTTGAAGAACAATTAAAACTTCATGATGACATTGCAATGGTTTGGATTACAAATCCTACTTACGAAGGCGTTGTTTCTGATGTCAAATCGATTTCAGCAGTCTGCAAAAAATACAATGTTCCGCTGATTGTTGATGAAGCACACGCTTGTTTGTGGAATTTTAACAAACATCTTCCGACACCTGCGCTGCAATTAGGAGCTGATGCGGTTGTTCATTCGCTTCACAAAACAGGCGGGTCAATGAGCCAGAGTTCAATGCTTCATATTGCGCAAAATTCAATGCTTGACGTTGATGCGGTTGAAAAAGCTTTGAAACTTCTTCACACAACAAGCCCATCAATGCTTTTACTGGCAAGTTTGGATGCAGCACGCGCCAATTTGGACAGCCCGCGCGGCAAAAAACAGCTTGCGCGCGCAATTGAAAACGCTAAATATCTTCGCCGCGAAATCGACACAATGGAGCATATTCATCATCTAAAACCCGATTTCGGCTACAAAACCGACATCACAAAAGTATTTATAAAAGCAGACGGCTTGTCAGGAAAACGTTTGGAATCAATTTTGGAGATTGATTTTAACATCGAAGTCGAAAGTGCATCGGACGCCGGGCTTTTACTGCTTTCAAACCTCGGAAACTCAAGAGCGGATATGAAATATCTTGTTGAATGCTTACACAAGATTGACAAAACAAAATACACTGATATATGCTACCTTGAAAACAAAAAGCATATGCCAATGCTTACGCCTATTATAAAAATGAATTTGCAGGACAGCTATTACGCACAAAAAGAAACCGTTGCAAAATCACAGGCTATCGGACGAATTTCAGCAGAAGTAATTGCCGAATGCCCGCCCGGAATTGCTATTTTACTTCCAGGCGAGTTGATAACCGAAGAACATCTGCCGTATTTGCAGGATTACGAATTTATTGAAGTGATTAAGTAATTTCAAAATTTGTCGCACTAAATAATTACGTACAAAATATAATTTTGTCAGCGACTTTTAATACAATTTATAAAATTTTCTTAATTCCAATCCAGTGATTTTTGTTTGCTGTTTTTATGAGCAAGAACAGACTATGTTCGCAGCAGGTCATCCAAAATTTTGGCATTATTTTCAGCTTTTTGCATCTGATGTGTGGTGGTTCTGCGCATGTAAGTTCTTAACGCTTCGCGGATAAGTTCACTTCTGGTGCGCTGTTCGTTGCTTGCAAGACCATCTACACGATTTAAAAATTCATCTGGCATAGTAACTAGTATTTTTGCCATTCTACATTAACCCTCCGACTTTAGTATATCATATTTTTAGAGTTTTGGCAAGTTTGTTAAATGCATTAACCTGCCCGGGCTATGGACAATTTATATCTGATTGAAATATTATGACGAAGTAAAGAAGAAAGGAGTTTCAAAATGGACGAAAACAATTATGAACACCATCATGAACACAACCATGACAACTGTTTTTTATGCGGACATCCAGTATGGAAACATATCTTAACCGGTCTGCTGACATTTTTGGGGGCATTTGCGGCTTTCTATGTTGTCACAGACTGGCACTACAAAAGAATGCTTGATCCGGTTGTTCAGATGAAGAAAATGGACAGAATGATGCACAGAGAAGCCCATCAAATGCAAAAAATGGCTGACAGAGACTTTGCAAAAGGAAGAATGCTTGAACACAAAGCCGGCCAGATTGTGCACATTGAAAAAGGCGATGATGCTTACAAAATTATCATCAACCTGAAGCCTTTTGACAACAACGAAAAAAATGTTGAAGTTACAGCAGAAAACAACACTTTAACAATCAATGCGGCAGGTGAAACAAAAAAGCACAACAAAAATTCCATAATCCGTTTCACGCAAAGCTTTATTTTCCCTGAAGAGGCAAACCTTAGTGAAATGAGCAAGTTTAAAGAAGGCGACAGATATATTATAGTTGTCCCGATTGGCGTAGATTAAAAAATTAAGCGGCCGGTTAAAGTCCGGCCGTTTTTATGTTAAAGTAAGCTTATGAAAATTCTTGTAACGGATGATTCAACAGGCTGGATAGATTATCATGTTAACGTTTTAAACGGGCTTTTTGATGCGGAAACGGTTATTGAAACAGCGAAAAGTGCAAAAGAAGGTTTGGAGAAAATTACGGCAAACATTGACGAGCCGTATGATATTATTTTCACGGATATGCAGATGGAAAGCGATTTTCTGCCTCTTTACGCCGGCGAATGGTTTGTTAAACAGATTAAAACATATAAAGAGTATGAAAACAGCCGTATAATAATTATTTCGGCGGCCCCGAACATCAAGCGCATTGCTGATAAATATAATGTTGAATTTCTGCCAAAACCAATGTGCCAGCTCAAAGAAAGTTACAAAAAACTTTTGTTTGAATAGGGTTTTATGCAGAATTGCGCCGTATCGTGCTTATGGGGCTTAAGCGGCGGCTTTGTAAAGTTTTCGTAATATTAAAACTAAAAATCTAAAGTTTCTTTCCATAAAAACCGATAACAAATTTGTTAGAGGTTAGAATAAAGGAGTAAACTTTATGTACAGATATACAGTATGGCCGGGCGTTTACAGCTTTAAGGACGAAGTTGCGTTGTTCATTTTATATATAAAAGAACAATTTACAGGAATTGTGAAAAAGATTAAAAAGACAGAGGAAGCTATAGAAGAGTAGCGGCTGTTGAAGAGGATTTGTGTGAAGTGCCTTGTTGCACAAGTTTATGTAAAGAGCGAAGTTTTTCGCTCTTTTTGTTTTGAAATAGACAAAAATGTTCTGATGTAATATTATAAACACAGGGTAGTACCGCACGCCTTCCGCCCGCACACGCATTTTACTAAGAAATGGCGGGAAAGGAGGTGGTAAAAATGATTGCAGAAATAATAAAGCTATTATTAGCACTAGCAATACTAATAATAGCCTATAAAATTTAGTCAATCATAGGGTACTAAGCGAAGTCCTCGACAATGGGCTAACTCTGTCGGGGGCTTCCCCCTATGAATATATTATTTACGATTTTTACAAATTTGTCAACCTTCTGAATTTATAATGAGAAGTTAAATAGTTCTGAGATTTCAACATCGAGGGCATTTGCGATGAGTTTTAATTTTTCGAGGGTTGGATTAGCGTCGCCGCGCTCTATTTTGCCGATATAGATTTCGCTGATTTCAGTTTTTTCTGATAATTTTTCTTGCGAAACCCGTCTATTTTTTCGCAAATATGCGATTTTGGCGCCAAGCTTCTTTTCTAAATCCAAATTTCTCATTTTAAATATTATAAAATTTAAGCTTGAATAATACCAAATACCTAGAATATAATTAAATATACTGGCAGTATATAAACATTAATTTATAGAATATGATTGAAATGTTTTTTATATGTTCATTTCTTTCTCTTTTTTGCGACGAAAAGAGAAAGAAACGAACCAAAGAAAGAGAAACACGCGACCAAATAGCATCCCTAAGTTCAACCTGAAGCTCGCAGACTCGCTTTTAAAAACATGAAAAATAATTTTTATATTAATGAAATGGCGCTCAGACAATGCTCGCTTTGTTGCTGTTTCACTAAGGGCTGCTAATAAATTTTGGACTTTGGCGCTTTTGAAGGATTAATTACGCTATTACAACCGTGGCGTCTTTAGCGGGGAACCCGACCTTTACGGAGTGAGCAATCAATGTTATGTGAGAGGACTACAGAACAGGCTTTGTCTGAACGCCTGAATGAATATTTTTTGGATGGAAGGGTGTTTGAAAAAGTGAGTCAGCCTGTTTCGGCTCGAACATTACAATTGATTAGCGAATGGAGTACAGGTCGGCGGGTTGCGTCACTTTGCCGCCAAAGTGACCGCCGTGCGCGGAGCACCCGCCGGAGGCTAAAAAATAATTACAAAGAAAAATTGAAAAGTTCGCTGATATTAACATTAAGTGCTGTTGCTATAAGTTTTAACTTTTCCAAAGTAGGATTAGCTTCACCGCGTTCTATGTCACCCATATATATTTCACTTATACCGATTATTTCAGCAAGTTTTGCTTGAGAAAACCTTTTACGCTTTCTCAAATAGGAAATTTTAGCACCTAGTTTCTTTTCAATATCAGAATTTTGCATAATTTAATATTATAAATTCTTGACAAAGTTATTACAAAATGCTAGTAGTATATTTATCTATACTTGGAGTATATAATGATTAATTAATAGATTATAATTTAAGGAATAATTATGGATAGAATAGAACAGCGAAATAAATTAATTGATAACGGCGAGTTTTTAATATTTAAATACCCTTATAAGCAGTTTGATGTTGGTGATTTGGTCTCGTTCCACCTTATTAGCGATGTTAAATCTTTCAATAAGCAAAAAGCTATTGCTATGGTTTCATCAGAAATTAGTCACAATGATTTGCTCGTTGAAAATGATATAATTTTAGAAAAATTTTTGGGCAAAGAAATTTTCTACCGCGTCCAAAAGAAGAAGAACTCAAAAAAACTTAAAATAGTTTATGATTTTGAACTTACCAACCAGAAAGACAAGTATGAAATATTAGAAAAACATTTTAGAAAGGAAAGATGTAACTTTAGATTAGTAACTTAAACAGTTTCAACCAACTCCTTGGCAGTCTTTAGGGACTCATTGAACGAATTCCCGATTGTCGGAAAGTCATTCCCGAAATTTGATTTTCCGACAATTTTCCTTGCGTAAGACCCCACCGCTATCCCGTGGTATTCAATCCCGCACATTTTAGCAAGTTCGGCGGTTTTCGAATTAGTTCCGCCGGAAAGCATTATGTAAACCGGAAGTTTTGCGTTCTGAACAATTTCCGCCGTCGCAGCCGCCTGCAAAGTCGTCTTGTAATCGTCCTTTCCGCCGCTCATCGGAAACCCGTCTGCCTGAACTATTACGCGATAAGGCTCAAGACCGTCAATCATTTCTTTAACCAGTTCAATAAGCCCGCGGTCGCTTAATTCCCCGCGGCTTGTGCAAATGCTCAGCATTCCGCTGAAATTATTTTTGATAAAATCCCAATTGCGTTTGATTTCATCCCCCGCACCGTTCATTGCATGAAGTTCAATACAATCAATTCCCATTTCAATCAAAGGCGGCAGAATTTCAGACAACTCTTTCGGTTCTGAAATGTACGAAATCGCTTTTTTCGGACAAACTTTTGCACACCGCCCGCAGCCGATACAGCGCTGACGCTTTACTTTGTGATAACGGATTGCGCCTTGAGGACAAATCTCGTCACACTGGCCGCAGCCTATGCATTTATCGAAATCAATCACAGCCTTGCTTACATGCGGGTCACCCTTAATCCCGACACTTACGCATAAATACGCGTCATCAGCTCCGGCGGATTTCAAACCTCTTTTTGCCGCCGCAACAATCTCCGGCGACGCGTTCAAATCAAAAAAACGACAGCCTGCTTTGGCGTAAATATAAGTAAGCCATTCAACTTCGGCGGCATCCTCGTTTCCGGCACCGCAAACAAGTTTAAAACATTTTTTTGTTTCCAGCAAATCTTTCAGCATAAAATTATCTTACCATATAATTGTAGATAATTTCAGATGCTTTCACAATATAATCCTTGCCCAAAGGCGAGTTGTAAGGTCTGTTTGCAAGAATTGCAACAATATATTTTTTGCCGTTTGGCGCGTAAACAATTCCGGCATCTCCGAGCATTTTGCCGATATCGCCCGTTTTATGAAGGAATACAGCGCCGGCGCCCAAACCTGCCGGTATAAGGCGGTCATTATGAACATGTCCCATGTAGTCAAAGATTTTTTCACGCGAACTAATGCTCAAAAAATTCGGATTGTCGAGATTGTAAAGCATTCTTCCCAAATCCTCGGCAGTTGTAAAGTTTGTGCCGTTCATATCCGGAAGCCATGTGTTTACACGGGTTTTGCTTAATCCCCACTGTCTGATGCCGGAGTTTACGTCAGTCATTGAGCCGAGTTTTGCCATAATCATGTTTGTCGCTGAATTGTCGGACTCGGTTATCATAATTCTTGCCAAATCGTCAATTGTCCAGACTGAATTTTCAGCCTTAAACTGCAAACTTCCGGAGCCTTCCGCGCGGTAATAGTCAGTAAGCTTCATTGTGTCATAAATCGTAAGCTGGCCTGCTTCAATGGAGCGGAAAAGCTGGATTAAGACAGGAATTTTTATAATACTTGCTGCTGAGTAAAGTTTGTCGGAATTAATTCCGGCGTAATTTCCGGTATCGTAATCCCATACAAAAACAGCCGGTTCGATTGACGGATAAAGCGAGGAAAGATTTTCAAGCTGATTTTCAAGGCCTGAAAGTCTTTCATTCATTGTTAAAGCTGTCATTTGCGGCTTTTTGGTTTCAGCTCCCTTCAGCGAATATGTATCCAGAAAAATATCGTTGAACAAATAGCTTGAAGTCGGTGTCAAAAGTTTTTGGTAATCCGTTTTCACAGACGGATAAGGAGATTTATAGAAAAAAGATTTTACAATGCGGTTGTATGTAATAGGAAATACAAACATCGCCAGAGAAGTCAAAAACAGAATTGATATAATTCTATGAAGAAAGATATTTTTCTGAGCTTTTTTGCTTTTTTGTTTTACATAACGCGGCTGGGCTTCTCTAACCTTTGCTCCGGCAGCGTTTATGTAAGTTCTGCGGGGCATATAGACAGTATTATTATAATTCTCCCGATAGCCGTATTTTTCTGCTAATCTCGGCATTGTTCCTCCCATATTTAACATTTTACCGTCATGAAGCTCAGATGGCAAGTTAATTTACAATTATTTATAACATTGATTTTTTAAAATTCCCATTGTAATATTAACTGATATGTGAGGTTAAATATGGATAATAATTGTATTTTTTGCAAAATAATCAACGGTGATTTTGGAACAGAATTTGTATACGAAAACGAGCATGTCGTTGTGTTTAAGGATATTAATCCGAAAGCGCCTGTGCATCTTCTTGTAGTTCCGAGGGTTCATGTCGCATCCTTGAACGAACTTGAAGACGAAAAGATTATGGCCGAACTTTTGAAAGCAGTTAAAGCCGTTACAAAAAAAATCGGCTTAAACTCTTATAAAACTCTTATCAACACAGGAAAAGAAGCAGGGCAGGAAGTTTTTCACCTGCATGTGCATATTTTAGGCGGAATTAAATAGTTTAAAGAAAGGATAAATAATGAAAAACGGAATAGAAAACGGATATTATCATGAAATTACTCCCTCTGGCTTTGGGATTGCGATAAAAGCCGGAAAAGTTTTATTTTCAAAACAGTCAGACTTTCAAAAAGTCGAAGTTTTTGAAACAGAATCTGATTTAGGCAGAGTTTTGACGCTTGACGATTTGATGATGACGACCGAAGGCGATGAATATCATTATCATGAGATGATTGCGCATATTCCGATGATGCACCACAAAAAACCCGAAAGTGTTCTTGTAATCGGCGGCGGCGACGGCGGTACAGTCAGAGAAGTTCTAAAACACAAAACCGTTAAAAAAGTTGTGCTTTGCGAAATCGACGGAATGGTTATTGATGCATGCAAAGAGTTTCTTCCGACAATTTCCTGCGGCTTAACCGACCCGCGCGTGGAAATCAAAGTTGAAGACGCTATTGAATTCATCAAAGACAAAAAGAACGAATATGACATCGTATTAATTGATTCAACCGACCCGATGGGTCCCGGAGAAGGACTTTTTACAGAAGAATTCTACACAAACGTAAAAAATTCACTGAAAGAAGGCGGAATCGTTGCAGCGCAATCTGAAAGCCCGTTTGTTAACAAAGAAGAAATCAAAAAAATGTATGATTTATTGAAAAAAGTTTTTCCGATATGTTCAACTTACACCTCAAACATTCCGACATATCCCGGCGGATACTGGGCCTGGGCGTTCTGTTCAGAAAGCGTAAAACCGCTTTCATACCTTGACGATGAGCGCTGTGAAGAAATTACGAAAACCTGCAAAATTTACAACAAAGATTATCACATGGCACGCTTTGCGCTTCCAAATTATTTGAAAGAGATTTTGTAGATTTTTGGAGACGATAGGGTAAGAAGATTTTTATCGCTGGTGAAAAGTGAGAAGTGAAAGGTGAAAAGTCCGTTACGTTTTTTAGGAAGTCGTAAGGACGATAAGATTTGTTTTTTATATATGAATATCATTAAACTTCTACAATAACAGTATAAAGGAAATGGTCTTTTCACTTTTCACTAAATTCTTCCCTTTTCCTGCCAATTCCACGCTGGACAAAATTCCCACCCGCATGATATAATTAATTAACGCCTTATTAAATCAAATGTTGTTCCTTAATAAATTGAAAGGAACAAATATGGGAAAAACATCCAAACCCTCATACTCTTCCGGTGTCGTTAATATTAACGGAGAGGAAAAAGCTTCTCATTACAAAAAAGGTAATACTATTTATTCAAATTACAACATGTCAGACAGGGAAAAGAAAATCTACGATTTTGCACAGAATTCTTTTCTTGAAAATCTTCCAAATATTAACGTTTTCTCTGTCGATACCCAAAAGAGTCTGCAAAATCAGTTAAATGCATATACTCAAAAAGGTTTACAAACCATTAATGACTTTTACACACCAATGCTTTCAAATCTTAAAAACGACATTGCTTCACGTTTTGGAAACTTTGATAACTCCATTTTCATGGACAACCTGTCCGATATTGAATCTAATCGCGCTGATGCAATGAGCGCTTTGACACAGGATATTCTGGCAAAACAAAATGAACTTTATAATGACGAACTGAACAGACGTTATAATTATCTGAACTTCCTCGGAAATGTTCAAAACCAATCAACAGCAAATATTATGAACTATTTGCAGCTGGCTGCAAACAACAGTTCCTCCGGAAATTCATATAATCAATATGCAGCAAGCTCTCAATCCAGCTCGCCATATAAAAGTTACGCAAATACAGCATCAGCTCTGCTCTCCTCATCAGGCAATCCTTACGCGATGGCAGCAGGAGCAGCAATCAAACTCGGAAGCGAATATTTCTTATAAATTTTCGGACGGACTTAAAAATGAGTCCGTCCTCTTTTTTCATGTATAATTAAATTATGAATATTTTACAGGAATTTGACACAATAGCCGCAATCGCAACCCCGCTTGGAACAGGCGGTGTCGGAGTTATCAGAATTTCAGGAAATCACAGCTTTGAAATTATTAAAAAAATATTTTCAAAAAAAAATCCCGAACCCGGACGCATTGCACACGGCTGGATTATTGACGGAACAAAAAAAATCGATGAAGTTATTGTTCTTCCGTTCAAGAACCCTCACAGCTACACAGGCGAAGATGTGATTGAAATTCACTGCCATGGCGGCGTGAATGTTGTAAAAAATATACTTGATTTGGTGATTAAAAACGGCGCGAGGCTTGCCGAGCGCGGAGAATTCACAAAACGCGCCTTCTTAAACAAAAAACTCGACCTGTCTCAAGCAGAAGCCGTAGCGGATTTAATCCATGCAAAAACCAGAAATTTTGCCGTTCAATCTGCAAAAAATCTGTCCGGCGTTTTAAGTGAAAAAGTTTCCGAAATCAAAGGCGAAATCTTTGAAGTGCTTTCAAGAATTGTTGCGGGAATTGACTTTCCGGAAGACGTTGCAGAGCCTGAATATTCTTATCTTATCGAAAGTTTTGAAAAATCTGTGAAAAAAATTGACGAAATACTTGCCTGCACACGCTCATCGAATATTTTGCGGCAGGGAATTAAAGTTGCGATTGTCGGAAGACCCAATGTCGGCAAATCTTCTCTTTTCAACACTCTTTTGAACACCGAACGCGCAATCGTGACCGACATTGCCGGCACAACACGCGACGTCATTAAAGAAACTCTTGATATGGATGTTGCCGTTACTCTTATTGACACAGCCGGAATTCGTGACAGCGAAGAAGTCGGAAAAGTTGAAGAAATCGGGATTGAATATTCAAAACAATCTGCTGATGAAGCTGATTTAGTAATTTTTTTATACGATTCAGTCAGCGGAATGACAGATGAAGACATAGAAATCTATTCGCTTATAAAAAACAAAACCCACATCAAAGCCGCAAACAAATGCGACCTTCTTAAAACCCGCAGCAGCGAAGATTTTTATATTTCTACCCGCACCGGAGAAGGAATTGCCGAACTTCGCGAAAAAATCAAAACAACGGTTTGCGGATTTTCAATTGAAGACACGGAATACATCACGAACGAGCGTCAGGCCGACTGTCTTAAAAAATGCCGCGAAAGTTTGGAAAAGGCTCTTGAGGCCGCAAAGATTTTTGAATTACAAGACCTGATTTCAATTGATGTTAAATCCGCTTTGCTTTATTTGGACGAAATTACTGGAGAAGTTATTACTGACGACATTTTGAACAATATTTTCGACCATTTCTGCATTGGAAAGTAATCTGCAAAAGGAAAAGGCGGTTTTTTGAAACCGCCTGATAACCAGATTTACACTATGTAAGTGTTCAGAAAGGAAGTCTTTTTATAATATAGCTTACAATGTTAGTTGAGCCGCCTTGTGACTATATTTGTGTTATTTTGCCGATTTACGTTGTACCGGCTTTGTTTGGTTTATGCACTCGGGTTTGTTCGGTTTCCGGTTTGAATTTCAACCGGCTTGTCCCTCGCATCTCTTTTGCTTTTTAGGCTTTCGTTTTGCTTGGCTTACAATGTTAGTTGAGCCGCCTTGTAACTATGTTTGTGTTATTTTGCCGATTTACGTTGTGCCGGCTTTGTTTGGTTTATGCACTCGGGTTTGTTCGGTTTCCGGTTTGAATTTCAACCGGCTTGTCCCTCGCATCTCTTTTGCTTTTTAGATTTTCAGATGTAATCTCGCTATTCACCCAAATTAATTTGCGAGAATTGAACAATCATATTTTTGCCACGTTTTTTGGCATTGTAAAGTGCGTGTTCAGCATATCGAATGATTGTATTAACGTCTTCTTCAGTATCCTCCAGGCACGGATAAGTCGAAATACCGCCCGAAATTGTAATCGGATGTCTTTCCTCTTCGCCTGCCGGAATAAATTCCATTTTCTCGATGTCGCGTCTGAACCTTTCAGCAAAAAGGAAAGCATTTTCTTCCGACGTGTTAGGCAAAATCAGCAAGAATTCTTCATCGCCGTAACGTGTCAAAATATCTTCTTTTCTGATAAGCTGTTTGAGTTTGTCGGCAATCGAACGTAACAAAACATCGCCCCATTCATATCCGTAAATGTCATTAACAACTTTGAAAAAGTCCAAATCGAACAAAAGACAGGAAAGTTTTGTACCGTAGCGTTTTGCGCGGGAAATTTCCTGCTCAAGACGTTCCTGAAGATATTTTCTGTTGTGCAGGCCTGTAAGCTCGTCAGTGGTTGAAACCTGCAAGAGTTTTTCACGCAAATCACGAATTTTCAACATTGATTTTACACGGATTAAAAGTTCGTCGTTATCAACCGGAGTTTTAATCATATCGTAGGTGTAAGCACGAACTGTTGTACCTTTAAAAACTTCACCGACAAAAAGAACCGGCGCTTTGAATTTTACAACCATCAAAACGTCTTTAATATTAGGAACATCCTCAACAACAAGCAGTGCAGGGTTTAAAGTTTCATAATCTCTAAGTTTTTCAGCGTCTTCAATACGAACGTTAACATCATCAAGTCCTGCAAGAACATCTGCAAGCGAGGACGATTTTTTGCTTGTATAAACAATAATATTTCTCATCTTCCAATCCTTAATAAACTTACTCTTTCACAAATTTTAGCACGCAGAACCTCTCAAATCAATTTGTTACATTCACTTAACAAAAATTACCAGGGATAATCATCTGCAATTTTCCATCCGTCCCTGACAATTTTTGCAAGGCAATAATCACCTCCACCACTATAGGAACAATTTGCCCTTAGTTGTGCATCTGTCAAATTTATACCTGTAGGCTGCACTGTCAGCTTTTCAAAATCTAAAATAAATTGAAATATATCCAACCCCCTGGTATTTGGGGGTTTTATTCCGTTTAGATCTACATAAACACTTTGCTTTTCCGAAAAGACTTTTGTTGATATTTGATTTCCATCAGCATCGTTCTCATATTGCCAACCCATTACCAGTACAAAAAATAAGACTCCGTCATTTGTTTGGAACATTGCACGCCCTGAAGAATAAGCTGGTAAAAAATCAAAGCCAACTACTTTACCACTCCTTTGTTTAATATAACCGCCGCCAATATTCGGATATGGTTGTGTACCGCTTGGAAAAATTGTTGGGGCATTTAGATACGGAAACCAACAATTTTTAAAATAATTTTCGGTTGTTTCAGCGTCAACTTTCTGTCCGATTGGTAAAAAACCGCTTGCAGCACCATTTTCATTTCCGGATTGCAATACTATTTGACTCAAAACAGTATTAATTTTTTTGAGTTTATTAACCGTAACCTGTTTTTGATATTTTCCCATCAGGTTTGGAATTGTAATTGCAGCGACAATCCCGATTATACCGAGGGTGATGAGGACTTCGGCAAGGGTGAAGGCGGGGGTATGGGGAAGTGAAAAGTGAGAAGTGAAACGTGAAAAGACCGTTTCATTAATTAGTGAAGAGTGAACAGTGAGCGGTGAGCTGTTCGTTACATTGTTATTCCTTTTCTTCGCGAAGAAGTACTTGGGGAATTTGTTTTCGAAACGATAGCGAGCCCGCGAGCGTGTTTGAGAAAATAAATTCCTCAAGTACGATACTAATAACCCCCACCTCGTAAATTTAGAGAAAACCCTTACAGGAGCTGGGTTACAGTATGCCCCCCCCCCCCGAAAATTCAATCATAGTCTGCTTTTTCATACCTTTAGCTCCTTATAAAATATTTTGTCTGACTTTTTCAAATATCTTAGTATATTAAATAGTTAAAATCAACTTGTTACATTCACGAAACAAATCAGACAATCCAGAAAATTTTATTCAAACCTGATAAGATACTGGATTGCTTCGAAAATCACAGATTTTCTCGCAATGAAGAGAATGTAGGTGGAAACATATATATAACTCCCCAAAATTTAACATTGCCCGCAAACTTTCACCATGCTAAAATTCTTCTATGGCAAAATCCGCAATCAAAATTGAACCAATGCAAAAATCCCACCTTGATGACATTATAAAAGTGGAAGAAAAGGCTTACGGCGAACATCACTGGTCTAAAGAATCCTTTTTTAACGAATTAAACAACGACCTAGCAAAATATTTCTGCGCCTTCGACGAAAACGGAACACTCACAGGATATTGCGGCTGCTGGCAGATTTTGGAGGAAGCGCATATTACAAATATTGCAGTCTCGCCGGATTTCAGACGCCGCCGCATTGGAGAAGCGCTCCTCACAGCAATTATTAAATCCTGTTACAAAGAAAAAATTAAATATCTCACTTTAGAAGTCCGCGTCTCAAACGAACCAGCCATTAAGCTTTACGAAAAATACGGCTTCAAGTCGCTCGGAATCCGCAAAGGCTACTATCAGGACAATAATGAAGATGCCTTAATAATGTGGACAGAAAACATTTTTTACGATAAATTTAAAAACATATACGAACAAAATCTTACAAATTTGGGAAAAGAAGCAGGGATTTCATACAAATTATGACAGAAGAAGCCGTAAAACCTCGTGTTAAAACAATCCGCACAAACAAATCCGGTTTAAAATTCAGCATCAGTAGTATTTTACTCATAATTTTCTGCGCATTTCTTCTAGTAATTTCAACCTTCATACAATTAAACATTATGCATTTTTCAATTCCCGCGGCGCTGTTTTCGGGTGGTGAATTAAAAATTCAGGATTATGTTCACAACTTTAATTTAATCCCTCAGGTGCCGGCAGTTATGTTCATTGCAGCGCTTTTGGGAAGAAAATTCGGATTGGCAAGTGTTTTATTGTATATTTTAACCGGACTTTTTATCATGCCGGTATTTGCTCTTGGCGGCGGGTGGAGATATATTGGTGAATACGGCTTTGGCTACATTTTGGCATATATTCCGGCCGTATATTTGACAGGAACAATTCTGAAAAACGGTTTTACATATAAAAACGCGTTGAAAGCAGTTTTTGCAGGAATTTTCACAATCCACATAATCGGAATTTTATATATGCTTGTGATTGCCGGAATTAGACATGAAGGCTGGATGTTCACGACCGGCTGGATTATTGCGCAAAGCGGCGTGAAAATAATCTACGATTTTATTTTCAGCTTTTTAGCCGTTTTGGTCGCGAAATATGCAAGGCTGATTTTGTGGCTTTATATGTAGTGTGGGAGGCGCCAGACGGTCGCAGGAGTGAAAGGTGAAAAGTGAAAAGTCCGTTACGGTTTTAGGAAATCACAAGGACGCTAAGCCATGTTTTTTATATATGAATATCATTAAACTTCTACAATAACAGCATAAAGGAAATGGCCTTTTCACTTTTCACTTTTCACTTCTAACTCCTCACTAATCCCAATTCCACTCGCTGTTGCCTTCAAACCATTCTTTACCCAAAATCCTCCCTGTTCCGCAAAATTCTCGCCAATCATAAAATAAGTTGACCCCGAACCTGACATTATTGAATTTGGATATTGTTTTTTGATTTGTTGAAGTTCTTCGTAATCGTCAATTACAGCCCATTCAAGGTCATTCTTGAAATCATCGCGTCCGGGTTTGCTGTTGGCGTTTTTTTGTGAAAATTTCGTGTAAGCTTCTTTTGCGCTTATTCCAAGGGTTATCGGCTTAATGAGCGAAACCTCGAATTCTTCAAATGGCATAGGCTCAAGAATTTCGCCGCGGCCTTTTGCCATTTGCCTTCCGCCTTCAAGGCAGAAATTCAAATCAGAACCGAGTTTCGCGCAGAGTTTGTGAAGTTCGGCGTTTGAAAGCGGCTTGTGAAAAGTTTCGTTTAATCCTTTTAAAATTCCTGCGGCATTTGTGCTTCCGCCCGCAAGCCCTGCTGAAACAGGAATATTTTTTTCAATAAACACCTCGATTTTGTGCGGCGGCAGGTTTGTGGTTTCGACAAATAGCAGAATTGCTTTATGAACAAGATTTTTTTCATTATAAGGAATTTCGCCGCTTGTTCCGGAAAGGTTTATTTCAAACTTTTCGGACGGCGAAGTTTCAAGCGTCAGGTAATCGTACAAACTTATTGTCTGCATAACGCTTTCGAGGTTGTGAAACCCGTCCTCGCGTTTTGAGGTTATTTTCAAATCAAGATTAATCTTTGCCGGGCATTGGATTTTCATTTTTCAACAATTCCTCAGATAATTTTCCGAAAGTTTCAATTGAAAGCTTTTCGCCGCGGGTGTTTTCATCAATTCCAAGAGCGGCAAGCGATTTTGAAATGTTTTCACGTGAAAATCCGCCTTGAAGAAGGCAGTTTTTGATATTTTTGCGGCGTTGTGCAAATGCGGCTTTCACGGTTTTTCTAAAATGTCCGTAATCGCTCAATTCAAGGCGCGGCTTTTCTAAAACTTTAAGTTTTACGAGTGCTGAATTAACTTTTGGTGCAGGATAAAAGGATTTTCTGCCGACAAGCCTGAAAATCTCAACATCAGCCCAGAATTGCGAAAGAATTGTCAAAAGCCCATACTGCTTTGAGGGTGAATTTTCATCAGCCGCCATTCTGCGGGCAACTTCCTCCTGAACCATGAGAATTATATCTTTAATCAGGTTTCTATTTTTGTTGTTTAAGTCGTCAACTTCGCCTAGAAGATGCGCGATAATCGGGCTTGTTATATAATACGGAATATTTGCGACAATTTTAACTTTCTCACTCACAAGTTCGGAAAAATCAGTTTTCAAAATATCCTGATGGATTATCTCAAGATTTTCCGCGTTGAGTTTTTTAAGCTCCTTAACCGCTTCCTCGTCAAGCTCGATTGCGATAACCTTTTTAGCATGTTTTACAAGCTGTTCTGTCACAAATCCGACACCGGGGCCGATTTCAATTACAATGTCATCTTTTGTAATTCCAGCCTCATCAATAATCGCGTTGATTACGTCCGCGTTAATCAGAAAGTTTTGTCCGAGGCGTTTTTTGGTTTTAAAATATTTTGCGCGTTCAAAGTAATTCATCTTACCTATTATAATAGCACAGACAGGCTAATGTTTTTCATATTTGATTTGATATTTTAATAATGGTTATAGTATAGTGAATTTGGAGGGAAATGTGAGCAATTTACAAACCAGAGAAAAGTTAAGACATGAAGATATTTTGAAGCTTTTTAAGAGCGGCTGCAAAACCGACGGTGATTTTCATGTCGGCATAGAATACGAGCGCCTTCCGATTTCTGTTGTGACAGCAAAAGCAGTTACTTACGAAGGAGATTTCGGGGTTTGTAATTTTTTGCGTGCATTTGCCAAAGCCGAAAACTGGGATTATATAACCGATGATTACAATATCATCGGGCTTAAACAGGGGCATGACACGATTACGCTTGAACCGGGAAGCCAGATAGAATTAAGCATAAAACCCGAAAGAACAATTGGTGCGTTGAAAAACAAAATTGACCTTTTGAATAAGCAAATGGCGCCGATTTTGGACAAGTTTAATATAAAACTTCTGGAATACGGAGTTTCGCCGGTTTCGACCCACAAAAACATTAATCTTATTCCGAAACGCCGTTACAAAATTATGGCGCATTATCTTTGGGGAATTCTTTCTGATGTTATGATGCGCGAAACCGCCGGAATTCAGGGGACTTTCGATTTTAAAGATGAAGCCGACGCTGTTCGGAAATTCAACATCGCAAATAAATTAATACCCTTTATGACCGCGATGTTTGCAAATTCTCCCATTCGCGGGGGTGTGGAAACAGGTTACAAAACCTTCCGCGCTTTAAGCTGGCTCAATACTGATAATGACCGCTGCGGATTCTGCGGAAAAATGGAAGAGGATTTTTCATTTGAAAAATATATTGACAGTGTTTTAAAAAGTCCGGTAATTTTCATCAACCGTGAGGGAATTCCTGTTGAGGTTAAAGGCAAAGTTAACTTTGAGGAGTTCATGCAAAACGGATGGGGCGATTTTGAAGCTGATATTGAAGACTTTAAGCTTCATGCAAACCTTTATTTCCCCGAAGTCAGAATGCGCAACTTTATTGAAATAAGAAATCACGACTGCGTAAGCAAAGATATGATTTACTCAATGCTTGCGGTTTACAAAGGAATTCTTTACAGCGACGGTGCGATGGAAGAAGTTGAGGAATTATTTAAAGAATTTTCGTACCGCGACTTTGCCGAGCTGCGTTATAATGTTCCCAAAAATGCATTATCCGCAAAAATCCGCGGAGTTGAAGTTTCTGAAATTGCAAAAGAAATTCTTTACATTGCCGAAAAGTCACTGATTGAAAAAAATACAGGCGAAGAAAAATTTCTTGAACCAATAAAAGAATTAACGCTCGACGGTTTATGTCCGGCGGATATCATTTTGCGAAACTGGAACGGAATTTGGAACAGAGATGTCGCGAAATTGGTTAGGTATTTGAGCAAGTGAGGTTTTAGTGAGTGAAAAGTGAAAAGTGAAAGGTGAAAAGTCCGTTACGTTTTTAGGAAATCACAAGGACGCTAAGCCATGTTTTTATATATGAATATCATTATACTTTTACAGTAACAGCATAAAGGAAATGGCCTTTTCACTTTTCACTTTTCACTCATCTGCCCCCTAAATCTACCAGCACCTCATCGCCTTCCCAACAATTCATCGTTTAAAGATTTTCGTAAAATTTTCAAAAGCGTTCTTAATCATCTGGGGCGCTTTTTTGATTTTCGAAATTCCCCACAAAGCTCCTCCGATAGCAAGGCCGCCGAAAAGAACCTTTTTCCATGCCGGCGTCTTCACGATTGAGGTGTCAGACGCTTGATAGCTGTCCTTTTGAATAGGCATTGCAAGAGGTGGAATATTATAAATCGGATATTGCGGGCTTCCGACAAAACGGGCGGGCGCACCGGTTACATAAGCCGCGGCATCAAAGTTCACAATACCAGCATCCGCAAGCATATCAACACTTGTAACCCAATCTGAATTCATAACCCTTCCTTTAATTACTACCTTATTTATCTAAAGTATTTTTTTATCTGAAAATTGCGCCGGAAATTCTTTTTGTTAATTTATATTAATCCGAAAAGCCAAATTAAAAGGCGCTTTTTATAAAAAGCGCCTGAAAATGTGTGAGTAAATGTATAAATTATAAGTTTACATTAAAGAATTTGAGATAACAGTCTTCCGGGCAAAATCTGCCCTTGAAGATTATTTTTACATCTTTTTATACTAAGAACTCTTCTGTTGCTTCTAAAGCTGCAAATGTTGCTTTTGCACCGTTACCAATTCTGGCTGCAACTTCAGGAGGTGTGTTTTGAATGTATTTCAATGTTTTTGTGTCAAGAGCTGCTTCAAATTGTTTTTGAATATTTGTTGTTTTGGACAATTGAAGCCCCATTGCGCCATAAATACTTTCAGGTGTTTTGCCTAAATCAGTCTTTTCACCCAGATATTTTGCACCGGTTAAGTCAATTACTTCTTTTGTTTCCGGCTGTTTTGCCTGTTCGGCTTTTTTGTTATTGTTAAACAAAATATTATTGTTTAAATTCTTTCCGTAATCTCCGTTGATACCTGTCATCTCAATTCTCCTTTTCTTTTCTTTTTCTTAATTACTCACATACTCTTAATCGGTATATTTATTAATAATCTTTAATAAATTATCAATCTCGTGTTACAATTGTTTACATATATCCAAATCTGTCATTCCTATTAAAATACTCTTAATCATCTCTTGTATATATAAAGTATTTTTGAATTCTCAAATTGCGTCTTTGTTTACTTAAACGGAATTTTTGTTACATTTATTTACATTTTTCGTAAACCCGCACCACAACAGCATTTACAACCAAAACTATTCTTAAATATTAGACTAATGGCTAATATGAATTTGATTATGTTTTGGTAGGATAAAAATAACAGTAAATTTATTTTAACCAAGGAGATTAATAGTGAACGAAAGTTCAATAAATTTAACAGGAAGAGAAAAAGACGTTTTAAAATTAATGATTGCCGGATATTCTAACCCGCAGATTTCAGAAAAACTATTAATATCACTCTCTACTGTGAAAGCGCACGTAAGTGCAATTATAGACAAATTCGGCGTAACAAACAGAACTGAGGTAACTCGTGAAGCGTTTAAACGCGGGTTCATCGATAATGATGAATAAAACTTTTTAATTTTTGATTTTCTGCTATTAATCTTCGTCAAGGCTCAAAACTGCCATGAAGGCTTCTTGTGGAACTTCAACACGGCCAATTGACTTCATACGCTTTTTGCCTTTTTTCTGTTTTTCTAAAAGTTTGCGTTTACGGGAAATGTCACCGCCATAGCATTTATCAAGTACGTTTTTACGCATTGCTTTGATGTTTGTTCTGGCAATCACTCGCCCGCCGACTGCCGCCTGTACCGGAACTTCAAAAAGCTGGCGCGGAATAATTTCTTTTAATTTAGCTGTTAATTTTTGCCCGATGTAAAAAGCGCTGTCTTCATGGCAGATTACGGAAAGCGCATCAACAATCTCATTTGCAAGCAGAATATCCAGTTTTACAAGCTTCGAGCGCTTGTAGTCGCTGAATTCGTAGTCCATGCTTGCATAACCCTTTGAACGTGACTTAAGCTGGTCATAGAAATCCGTAATAACTTCAGAAAGCGGAATTTGATATTCCAAAGACGCACGGACTTTATCGATGTAGTGCATGTTTACAAAGATTCCGCGCTTTGACTGCGAAAGCTCCATTAAGGTTCCGACATAATCGTTAGGAGTAATTATCTGAACTCTTACATAAGGTTCTTCAATATAATCTCTGTATTGAGCGGCCGGAAGGTTTGCAGGGTTGTCAATTTCAACCATTTCACCATTGGTTTTGTAAACATGATAGACAACTGAAGGTGCAGTTGTTACAAGCGAAAGGTTATATTCACGCTCTAACCTTTCCTGTGCAATTTCCATATGAAGCATTCCCAAGAACCCGCAGCGGAAGCCAAAACCAAGCGCACTGGAGGTTTCAGGCTCGAAAGTTATGCTGCTGTCATTTAGTTTAAGTTTTTCAAGAGCTTCTTTAAGGTTTTGATAATCTTCATTATCAACCGGATACATCCCCGAAAAAACCATTGGAAGGGCTTCTTTATAACCCGGAAGCGGCTCTTCTGCCGGATTTTCGATTGTCGTAATTGTATCCCCTACAAATCTTGTTAATTCCTTAATTGAACCTGCAAAATACCCGACATCCCCGCATGTAAGTTCTTCCACCTGAACTCTTGAAGGGGTCAAATATCCGAGTTCAACAACTTCGTATTCTTTTCCGGACGCCATAAACTTAACTTTATCACCGAGACGCATTTTCCCGTCAATTATTTTGAAAAAGCAAAGCGTTCCTAGGTATTGGTCATAAGCACTGTCAAAAACGAGTGCGCGAAGCGGTTTTTCAGTTGTATCTGCCGGCGGCGGCACCAAGTCAACAACGGCTTCTAAGACATCCTCAATTCCGATACCTGCTTTTGCGCTTACCGGAATTGCCAGAGAAGCGTCGATTCCGAGAACTTCTTCAATTTCAGCCTTAACCCTTTCCACATCGGCGGATGGAAGGTCTATTTTATTAATTACAGGGATTATCTCCAAATTCTGTTCTATTGCTAAATAAACATTAGCGAGGGTTTGCGCCTCAACGCCCTGTGTAGCGTCTACGATTAAAAGCGCGCCTTCGCAAGCTGCTAAAGAGCGTGAAACTTCATAAGAAAAGTCTACATGCCCGGGGGTATCGATAAGATTCAGGATATAATCTTTACCATTTTTGGCTTTGTAATTCATTCTTGCAGCATTGAGTTTAATTGTAATACCGCGTTCACGCTCGATATCCATGCTGTCAAGAATTTGGTCTTGCATATCACGCTGCGCAACCGTACCGGTAAATTCGAGCAATCTGTCGGCAAGTGTAGATTTACCGTGGTCAATGTGGGCAATAATGCAAAAATTTCGGACATTTTCTCTATATTTCATAATTCTTATTATATAAAAAACATACCAAACATCAAGCACACGAAGTGTGCTCTTACGTATTGGAACTGGATTAGGGTGAACGTAGTCCACTCTTACACATTGGAACTGGATTAGGTGGGGAGCGCTTTTATAGGAATTAGGGCAAGCAGGTGCAGGATTAGGAAAAAACCGCTGGGAAAAATCAATGTCTTCTGACGTTTTTAGCGGTCAGTGACGATTATCGTGACAAGGAGGGTGACTAAAAAGGCTAAATCATTATGTCATCGCGAGGACAAACGTCAGTGAGGACGTGGCAATCGAGAACGATTTTGTTTTAAAACTAGACTTTTTATCACCTTCATAGAATTTCAAATCAAATAAAAAGCGCCCGCTGCGCGGGCGCCTTATCAATTTCAGTAATTCCTCTTTTATGTTTTATTATTATTTTTTTAGAAGTTGGTCAATATATTTTAAATTAGAATTATGTTTACTTTCAATGTCACTAAATTTTTCTGCAAGTTTAATCTTTGTTTCTTTATCAGTACTGGCCGCAAACTGCTTTTTCAATTTTGACATCTCATCCAACATAAACGCATTCGCTTTTTGAATGTCAGAAATTTGAACCTTTTTGATATCATCTGCGTGAGCCTTGGCAAAGGCTTTTATATCGGCTATATCTTTCGGTTTTACCTTTTTAAAGGCTGTAACATCAACTATCTTTTGCTCTGTTTTTGCCTTGCCAGAAAGGGTTTCGCCTAATTTTCTCCATGTTTCATTTAATTTTTCAATCATTTGTCCTGCTTTGGAGTTGGATTTCAATCTTCCTACAAATCCATAGCCTGAACCGGGTTTGATTTGTTCTGCGAGTTCAATTGCCTGTTTTTCATTAACTTCTGCTGCAATCCTCACTGCGTCACCCGAGGCAACACTTTCTGATATAACTCCGTTTTTGCGTTTAACGAAAGCTTCAACATCCTCTAAATCAAGCTTTTTACCTGTATCAATAAATCCGTTTGAACGTGCAACTGCACCGTTTTCACCAATATTAATGCGGTATTTCAAAATACTTTCTGTTGTTCCTGGATTTTGAAGCGAAACTGCGCCGTTTGCAACAGTGTTTTTGCCGTCTTTAAGCCTGAATGCTGCAACATTGTAATTTGATTTTGCTTTGTAAGCGACATCCATTGCCGGCTCTTCCAATGCGTCCAATGCTTGAGCTAAAGTTTTGTCCTCTTTTGCCATAAGCTTAAGTTGTTTAGCTCCCAAAGAAATGGCACCTTTGCTTCCGTTTAGTTTTTGAATTGTACGAATTAGTTTTGGAAGTGCTGTAATACTCATAAATTTTTCTCCTTTTTGTTTTTCAAATTTCCCGCCTGTGTAGATAAATCGATTTCCCTTACTCTTTTTTAAAAACAAATAGGTCAAAATTATTGCTAATACGCCACGCCACCATACCATACCATACCATACAGCAGATTATAAGTGGATTTCAGACATTTTAAAATTCATCTTTACATTACTTAACAATCATGTATTTTGAGTAATTTGCTGGAGAAGTTCGTTTGGAATGTAGTGAGAAGTGAAAAGTGAAAGGTGAAAAGTCCGTTACATTTTTAGGAAATCACAAGGACGCTAAGATTTGTTTTTTATATATGAATGTCATTAAACTTTTACAGTAACAGCATAAAGGAAATGGTCTTTTCACTTTTCACTTTTCACTTAATCCATTTATATGATTTCCGCCGGTTTTAAAGAGAATATAATCGGATTATGTATTTAACCGAACATGTTCAGGCAATAATCAAATCCGCAAAATCTTTCGTAGTTTCGCGAAACTACCGCGAACTTGAGTGCCAGCATATTATGCTCGCACTTTTTCTCGACCGGAACGATTTGCCCGTAATCCTTCTTGATAAAGTCGGACTCGGAGGAGATTTTAAAGATAAATTCGATGATTTCGTAAAAAAATTCCCGCCAATCTCGCGCGGACAATTTGAACCAATCAAATTCTCTTCGGGTGTGATTAATCTCATGAAAATCGCAGAACGTGAGGCTTTGGCGCTCCATGACCAGGAAGTCGACATTGAACACATGTTTCTTGCTCTGTTCAAAATTATAAACCCGCCTATGGACTTGTTTTTCGCGGGATATCACCTTAACAAAAGCGTTCTTTATGACAAAATGCTCGAAGAAGTCAAAAATATTATCAGCATTGACGAAAACGGCAACGAAACCCGCAAGCATGGTGCAGAAAAAGCAATAATAATGAAAAATGATGAGGAAGGCGGAAATATGAACGAAAAGCAGGCACCTTCACAAAATAAAAAAGAAACTCCGGAGGAAGCTCTTGCAAAATATACAATGGAACTTACAGCTCTTGCAAGAGAGAACAAACTTGACCCGGTAATCGGACGTGATGACGAAATTCGCCGCACCATCCAGATTTTGAACCGCCGCTCCAAAAACAATCCGGTAATTATTGGCGAGCCGGGTGTTGGTAAAACCGCCATAATTGAAGGGCTTGCGCAGAGAATCGTTTCAGGCGATGTTCCGGAGAGTTTGAAGAATGACAAAATTTATGCGCTTGATTTGGGTGCACTTCTTGCCGGAGCGTCTTACCGCGGCCAGTTTGAAGAAAGATTTAAAGCGGTTTTGCAGGCCATTGTTGACAAAACCGATGATTACATGCTTTTCATTGACGAAATCCATTCAATTATGGGAACAGGTTCAACCGACGGCTCGGCCGATGCCGGTAACCTTTTAAAACCGCTTCTCGCACGCGGAACAATCAGAATTTTAGGCGCCACAACCATTGACGAATACAGAAAATACATTGAAAAAGACAAAGCGCTTGAACGCCGTTTTCAGCCGGTTATAGCAGACGAACCTTCAATCGAAACCACAGTAAGCATTTTAAGAGGTTTGAAAGAAAAATACGAAGGTTTTCATTGTGTAAAAATTACAGACAGCGCAATTACAGACGCAGTAACCCTTTCACACAGGTATATTTCAGACAGATGTCTTCCGGATAAAGCAATCGACCTTATTGACGAGGCCGCGTCTGCTTTGAGAATTCAAATCGACACAATGCCCGAAGAAATCGACATTTACATACGCGAACAAATCCAGCTTGAAATGAACAGAAAAGCCCTGGAAAAAGAAACCTCGGCTGACGCAAAAAAGAAACTTGAAAAGATTAACAAAAAGATTGAAACTCTGGAAGAAAAAATCGGCAAGCTTAAAAACCAATGGCTTCAAGAGAAAAAAGTTATCGAGTCAAGCGCTGCCGTAAAAAGAAATATCGAAAAAATTAAAAGCCAAATCGAACAGTTTAAGAAAAACCCGACTATGAAAGCGGCTTTAGAAACCAGATATTCCCAAATGCTTGATATGCAGAAAAAATTAAAAATTCTTCAATCCCAATCAAATAAAGATTGTCTTTTGAAAGAGCAGATAGACGGCGCCGACATCGCAGCGATTGTCGCAAAGTGGACTGGAATTCCCGTAAACAGACTTCAGGAGGATGAAAGCCAAAAGCTTCTAGGCATGGAAGAAGTTATGCACAAGCGCGTAATCGGGCAGGAGGAAGCGGTTAAAAAAATCGCAAATTCAATACGTCTTGCACGCTCAGGATTGAAAGACCCGAAACGCCCGATTGGAACCTTTTTGTTTTTAGGGCCGACAGGGGTTGGTAAAACCGAACTTTGCAAAACTTTAGCAGAAATTCTGTTTAACGACGAAGATGCGCTCATAAGAATTGATATGAGCGAATTTATGGAGAAACATAACATTTCGCGTCTTACCGGTTCAACCGCCGGCTTTGTCGGATATGAAGAGGGCGGTCAATTGACAGAAGCAGTTCGCCGCAAACCATATTCCGTCGTGCTTTTTGATGAAGTTGAAAAAGCGCACCCCGATGTTTTCAACATTATGCTCCAAATGTTTGATGACGGGCGGCTTACAGACGGACAAGGACGCCTTGTTGACTTCAAAAATACCGTTATAATTATGACAAGCAATCTTGGAAGCAGCATTATACTTGACGAAAACCTTTCGCCTGACGAAAAACACGAAGGTCTGCAAAAAGCTTTGAAAGAAAAATTCAAACCGGAATTTTTAAACAGAATTGACGAAACTATTATGTTTAAGGCCCTAACGCATGACGAACTTGCGCAAATCGTTGATTTGCAATCGACCTCTCTCAAAAAACGGCTTGCCGTACAGGAAATAGAGTTGAATATTACAGACGAGGCGAAAAAATTCCTTGCAGATGAAGGATATGAACCGTTATATGGAGCGCGTCCGCTTCGCCGCGTGATTAGAAACTACCTTGAAATTCCGCTTTCGATGAAGATTTTGTCACAGGAATTCGTCAAAGGTGACAAAGTCACAGCCGATTGCGAAAATAACGGAATTATTTTTAAGAAATAAATTTTCATGTTAGAATGATTACGTAGGGCAAGCATATGCCTTCCGCCGTCACACGCAATTTACATAGGAAATTGGACGAAAGGCGGATTGCGAGCAGAGGGCGGACGGTCAAGGCGTTGAGCCTTGCCGGTAGACCTGTTTAACGCGAGCAACCAAGCAGAGGTGTAACTATGATTGACAAAATAATAATGCTATTACTGGCATTTTCATCAGCAGTAATAGCATTGAATTTGTTTAAATCATAGGGTGCATAGGGCTCTTAACAGGTTGCTTAAGTTGTTAAGGGCTCACCCTACATATTTATTATTTACGATTACGAAATCTTTGTCAAGTGTTATTCGTCAATCAAAGTAAAATCGTCGCCTAGTTCATCTTATGTATGCAGTATATTAAGTTAAAATGCAAAGCTTTATGACAATTACAAGCTGACTCCTTTAAAAGTTTAATATGATAAGTATTCCACAACCGCTTTGGCGAAATTCTTTGCTGATTGGAAGTTTTGTCCGGTTATAAGGTTTCCGTCCTTAATAATATTTACGGCACCGGGTTCATCTTCAATAAAATCAGCCCCCTCATCTATCAAAGCATCCTGCAAAAAGAACGGCGTTAATTCATCTTTTTTATATACCCTTTCTTCTTCGTTTGTAAAGGAAGTAAGTTTACGGCCGCTTACAAACGGAATGCCGTCGGACTTTGCAGGAAGAAATCCGGCAGGGCCATGGCAGATTGCTGCAATTAACTTTCCTTCTTTGTTAAATTGTGTGATAATTTTTCCTAAAGTTTCGCTTTTTGCAAGGTCAAACATCGGCCCGTGCCCGCCCGGAAGAACAATTGCGTCGAACTTGTTATAATCAATTGTATCAAGCGCGTCAGTGTTGTTAAGCGCTTTTTTGGCATCGTTCCAGATAATATCTTCAAAAAGATTTTCGCTTGCAGGGTCAATCGGCGCTATTTCACCAGTCAAAGTTGCAACTTTAACTTCAAAACCGTTTTTAATAAATTCATTATATGGAACTGCAAATTCCTCAAACCAAACGCCTGTTGGTGTTTCCTGTTTATCATTAAATTTGCAGACATTTGTTACAACCATTAAAATTCTTGACGGCTTTTGAGGTTCAACCTCCGCAAGCATCTCTTCTTCAATTGTAATGTTTTCTTCATTTGACATAATTTCCTCCTTTTATTTTAATATTCAGCGCACAATAATTTTTATAAATCCGCTTGTCGGGGAATGTTTACAGTTCTTTCGCATAATGCCCGTGAAAAATTTTTATGTTATGATTTACTTACAAAAATGAACTTTTTTATTCCAAAATCGTTATATTTTTGTGTAGACAGGAGATAAGATAATGAGAAAAATTTTATCAGCAATAATGCTGTTTGGAGTTTTATTAATGACAGGTTTGCAGGCGTTTGCGGACGACGCGGCGGAGGCAAAGGCATTTTTCGAAAGTTATGTAAATGCAGCCAACAATTACAGCCCGACAATCGAGCAAATGTACTCACCGAATGCCAAAATAATCCGGCAGGTTGTAAAACCGGACGGCGGACTTGTAGATGTAAAAACAGACACAGCAACTTACATGAAACAGCTTAAACTCGGTCAAGCCGGTGCAAAACTAAGACATTACAAAAACAATTACTCAAACATAACTGTTACAAAAGTCGGCGACGGATATAAAGTCAGTTCGCTTCGCCAGCCTTCCGGTGAAACTTATAAACTAAAGACTTACATGATTGTAAAAAAACAACCAAACGGAAAATGGCTTATCACAGAAGAAATGATGCAGACAAAACAGCAGGTTTTTCTGAAATATGCAAAGTAAATAGGTGAAAAGTGAAAGGTGAGAAGTGAAAAGTCCGTTACGGTTTTAGGAAGTGAGCAGGACGCCAAGATAAGTTTTTTATATATTTCATATATGAATATTATCAAAAATTTACAATAACAGCATACATGAAATGGCCTTTTCACCTTTCACTTCTCACTTTTCACCTATTCCTTTTCACACTCTTAGTAAAACCACAAAAAGGAAAATCCAATGTATGAAAAGTTCAGATTTTTAACCGCCGGCGAAAGCCACGGAAAATGTTTAACCGCAATAATAGAAGGATTACCGTCAGGGTTTAACATAAGCCCTGACTTTATCAACGCCGAACTAAAACGCCGTCAGGGTGGTTACGGCCGCGGCGGCAGAATGAAAATTGAAGCCGACACTGTTGAAATTACATCAGGCGTAAGGTTTGGAAAAACAACAGGTGCGCCTGTTACGCTTGTAATTTACAACAAAGACTTTGAAAACTGGGAAAAAATCATGAGCATTGACCCAGACGACGAAACCGATGAAAAATCTTTTACAAAATACCGCCCGGGACATGCTGATTTTGCTGGTTCTGTCAAATACAACCACAAAGATTTGAGAAATGTTCTTGAACGCTCAAGTGCACGCAAAACCGCAATTGAAACAGCAGTGGGCGCAGTCGCAAAACAGATTTTGGAAGAATTCAATATCCGCGGTTATTCAAGAATTTTGCAAATCGGTATGGCAAAAGAAAAAGAAGATTTTCACACCGAAATCGACAGGGCAAAAGAAGAAGGCGACACGCTCGGCGGAAAGTTTGTTATAATTTACGAAAACATGCCAATCGGGCTTGGCTCATACGTTCACTGGGACAGAATGCTTGACGGACGTATTGCGCAGGCAGTTATGAGCATTCCGGCAGTCAAAACCGTTTCAATCGGCAATCATCATTCCTATAAACTCAAAGGAAGCGATTTTCATGATGAAATGTTTCTCGAAAACGGCAAAATAGTCCGCGAAACCAACAACGCCGGTGGAATTGAAGGCGGAATGACAAACGGTGAAAACTTACAGATTTTTGCTTCAATGAAACCGATTCCTACCTTAAGAAAACCTCTCAGGACAGTTGATGCCGCAACAAGGACAGAAACCGAAGCACATTTTGAACGCTCTGACACCTGTGCGGTTGAAGCCTGCGCGGTTGTTGCAGAAGCACGGATTGCCTGCGTGCTTTTGAACGAAATTCTTCTCAAATACGGCGGCGACAACTTTGACGAGATTATGAAAAATTTTTATAAATAGATATATTATCAACAATGATTTTTTGTGTACAATAATCTTATGAAGAAAAACATAACGCTAATCGGGATGATGGGGTCCGGAAAAACAACAACAGCAAAAGAGTTAAGCAAAATTCTGCCTGAATTTAAGCTTGTCGACATTGATGATGAAATCGAAAAAAGTTCCGGCAAAAAAATTTCAGAAATTTTTCTCAAATACGGCGAGGCTCACTTTAGAGAGCTTGAAACCAATAAAATTAAACAGTTTATACAAAACGACCATCAAATTATTTCAGCAGGCGGCGGCGCGTTCGAAAATCCCGATAATCGCAGAAGGCTTCTTGAAAATTCTTTTGTTTTCTTTTTAAAAGCCTCGCCGCAAACAATTTACGACAGAATTAAAGCAGAATCACACAGGCCGCTTTTGAAAAAAAATTTTTCGGTTGAAAAAATCGCAAATATTCTTTCGCTTCGTGAAAAAAATTACCAGAAAGCAAACCATACCATCGAAACCGATAAGAAAACACCGGAAGATATCGCGAAAGAAATCGCAGGAGTTATCAATGCATAATCTTTGTGTCAAAATCAACGCATGCGAAAAAACTTATCCGATAAGGGTTTCAAATAACGAAATCGTCGGTTTAAAATCTGAAATTCTTGAAATAGTCGGAAAAAACAATTTTTTAGCCGTAATCAGCGAAAAAGTTTATAAACTTTACGGCAAAGCTCTTGATTTTGATAAAAAACGCATTTTCATCCTGAAAGACGGCGAAAAAGAAAAAAATTTCAAAACTTTTGAAAAAATTTTAAATTGCGCACTGAAATTGAAACTTACGCGCAATGATTTTATAATCGCAGTCGGCGGAGGCGTTTGCGGCGACATTGCAGGCTTTGCAGCGTCGGCTTACATGCGCGGAATTCATTTAATCCAGGTTCCGACAACTTTGCTAGCCTGTGTTGACAGCTCTGTCGGCGGCAAAACCGGAATTGACACAAAATCCGGCAAAAACTTAGTCGGCGCGTTCTATCAGCCTGACGCCGTTTTGATAAATACAAACTTTCTAAAAACTCTTGATGACAGGCAATTCAAAACAGGACTCGGCGAGGTTGTAAAATACGCGTTCATTGAAAAAAGCTGCAAATGCGAAGATGAATTCAACCTGATAAATTTCCTTTCTCTTAACAGCGCAAAAATCCTCGAACGCGAAAACGAAATTCTTGAAGAATTAATCCGGATTTGTGTTTCTCTAAAGATTTCGGTCGTTGAGAAGGATGAGAGAGAAGGCGGGTTTCGAAAAATTCTCAACTTCGGCCACACTTACGCGCATGCGGTTGAAAAACTCACCAATTACAGAAAATACACTCATGGCGAGGCCGTTGTCAAAGGAATTGAATTTGTTTTCGATTACGCTGAGAAAAAGGGCATGATTGTTGAAAGTTACAAATTCATTGCCGAAGATTTGATAAAAAAATTCAATTTCAAAAAAATTCCGGACTTTAACATAAAAAAAATTCTTTCTGCAATGAAAATGGATAAAAAAGCAACCTCCGAAAACCTTGTATTCATACTCCCAGAAGACTACGCTGCCGTCAAAGAATACAAAATTTTTGATGACGAAATTTTAAAATATTTTGGATAAATCTGATTTTTAACACATTATATGCTATAATATGCTTATACTTATAAATTCAATAACCATGCGGCTTATAAAAACATGCAACAAATTTTAAAGTCAAACGTCATAGTCAATACAAGTTGTGCAACAGGTAATGAAATTATGAGTAATTTGGAGGAAAAAGTTAAAGAATGAGAAACATTATGAGAAAAAGCTTTATATTTTTGGGGGTCTTTGTAATCCTTTTTGGATGCATTATTAGAGATAACGTTTTTGCATACACTCCTGTTGAACTGTATGACAATGTTTGGCGGCTTGTTAATACGAAATTCGTCGACCAGACAAACAACGAACAGGACTGGAACAAATGGCGCCATAAATATGACAAACAGATTAAAACAAATGAAGACGCCTACGTTGCAATCAATACAATGATTGCAAGCTTAAACGACCCTTATACAAAATTTTTAGACCCGAAAGAATTTGCTGAAGAAACAAGTTCAATCAAAGGTTCGCTGAAAGGTATCGGAATTCAAATCGGAGTTAAGGACGGCAAATTAATGGTAATTGCGCCGATTGAAGACACTCCTGCAGAAAAAGCAGGACTTCTTGCAGATGACGAAATTCTTGAAATCGATGGCGTTTCTACAAAAGGTATCACCGTTGACAAAGCCGCTGACAAAATCCGCGGTAAAGAAGGAACTCAGGTAACACTTCTTATCAAACGCAAAGATACAGAACCGAAATCTTACACAATTACACGTGCAGAAATCGAAGTTAAATCAATTTCACAGAAAACACCGTTTGATATGAAAGTGCCGGATGATATCGGCTACATAAGATTAAGCTCTTTCATAAGCAGAAATGCAGCCTCTGAATTCCGTTCAATTCTTGACCAGGGGCAGAATAAAAAAGGTTACATCATCGACCTTCGTTCAAACCCGGGCGGACTTTTAAGCAACGCAATCTACATTTCTGATATGTTCCTTGACGGCGGCACAATTGTTTCAACAGTCGACCGTGACGGATACAAAGAAACTTCACGCGCAGCACGCGGCGTTGTTACAAAAAAACCGGTTGTGGTTTTGATTAACAAAGGTTCAGCCTCAGCCAGCGAAATCTTCTCAGGCGCAATGAAGGACAACCACAGAGCCGTAATCGTCGGTGAACAATCATTCGGAAAAGGCCTTGTTCAGGAAATTAACAAACTTCCCTACGAATCCGGAGTAAACATTACAATCCAGAAGTATCTGACTCCAAACGGAACTGATATTAACAAAAAAGGAATTACACCTGATATTGTCGTTGAATTGAAAGAAGAAGATATTAAAAACAAAAACGATGTCCAGCTTAAAAAAGCAATTGAAGTTTTAAACAGAATGACAACAGGCCAGGAAGTTGCAGCATACTAACCTTTAGAAAAAATAAAAGAAACCGGAAATGATTTAATTTCCGGTTTCTTTTTGATGATTAATATTGACAGAGCCTGCAAATTAGATAAAGTTATCATCTTTCTTGTCAAACATGCTCTTTGACTTGCCAAAGAAGCCGCCAAGAAAACCTTTAATTAAAGTGTCATCTTCGTTTTTCATTTCTGCAAGGTCAAGCTGACTGTTTGCAAGCTGCATACGACCTTCATCTTCGTAAATCAATTTTCCGTTTTTCTCGACACTGACAAGTTTGACTTGCTCATCCACCGGCACGAACTTTGTATCCTTAACAAAAATACTTGCCTTTTTCTCAATTTCTTTAAAATCGATTTCTGCTAAATCAATCTCCGGCAGCTCATTCATTTTACCGGCTGCCATAGCACCCATAGCGGGTTTGTTGTCATCAATGGGGTTAAACGACATAGTAAAATCCTTCCTATACAAATTACTTACTATTTATATACCCATTTACGGCAAAATTATATAAAAACTTAAATGTAATTTCCGGAAATATTAAGTATTAAATCCCCAAAAGGTTATCACTAAAAGGTTTTCGAGATTTTTTACAATTATTAAGTTTTATTAAGAATCATTCAAACAGATTACGGAAATAATCTTTCTCAGAAAGCGCCTTTGCTGTACAGGCTATGCCACTTGCACCATCAGATGTTTTACTATTACAATATCTGTTCACATCTGTTATGTTAGTTCCTTCAGCACCCATCGGCAACAAAATACCTTTGCCGCTTCTGTCCACAAGCTGAAACGTAAACACATCCCAGCCCCAAGCATTGGGTGTTCTGTTTCTGCCGTTAACATCAACTGTTATATAAATGTTAGAACTGCCACGCATGTTCTCAAACATTAAAAGCATTCCGTTTTTTAATACGAATTGACCATCATCCAAAACACCAAAACCCATCGGAGATTTCCGCGAGAAATTAGTATAAGAACCATCATTAATCGCACAATACTTTGTGTTCATACTTGCAAATGAGCTTCCGCAATCATAAAGGACTTCAAAATAGTTTTTTAACTTATTTGCAAAAGACTGCGAAACAGAAGAAAATGCCTCAGGAGTAGTATCAATTCCATCAGCTTCCATTTTATCAATCGCCTGCGCAATCAGCGAATACGCTGTTTTGAGCCCTGTTGAAAGCTGTTTAGCACGATAATTTCCGATTAAAGAGGGCAAAGTCATTGCAGCAACAATGCCAATAATACCAAGGGTTATAAGAACTTCAGATAATGTAAAGCCTTGCAGGAGCTTATTTTGCAGGTGCCCCCCCCCCCCGGGAATTCAATAATAGTCTACTTTTCATACTTATTTACTCCTGTTAATTTTTTAAAAGTTCTAAATTTATTATAATAAATTTATCAGATTTAATCAAGTGATTATACCTGAAACATGAAAAGTGCATTTCATAATACTGTAATCGTCGGATTTTACTAATATCTATTATGTAAAGAACATATTCGTTATTCACTTATTTACTTATTCACTATAACACACTAATCTTTCACGCCGTACTTTCTAAACGTAACCACTCATTCCCCTATTCCATTTTTTCTCATTCCCTTGTTTATGTTATTATTTAATTACAGACAGAGGAGAATATGCATAAAGAGTGGAGAATTAAGGAGAACAGCACCCATCCGGCGCCGCTGATTGAAAAACTTCTTGCCGCACGCGGAGTGACAGGCGAAAAAGATATCGAGGAGTTTCTAAACCCTCTTCAAACAAAACTTTCTAATCCAAACGTGTTTTTAGATATGCCAAAATGCGTTGAAAGACTTGCAAAAGCAATCGACAACAACGAAAAAATTGTGATTTACGGCGACTTTGACGCTGACGGTGTAACATCGACTTCATTGCTTTACAGAACGCTCACGCACCTTGGTGCAAACGTAAATTACTTCATCCCGGACCGCGAAAAAGAAGGGCACGGACTTGATTCAAAAGCGCTCGTGAAGCTTATGACAAGCGTTAAGCCAAAAGTAATCATAACCGTTGACTGCGGCATCAGCAATGTTGAAGAAGTAAATTTTTTAAACAGTTTTAAAATAGACGTAATCATAACCGACCACCACGAAGCTCCGGAAGAACTTCCGCACGCGTATGCGATTATCAACCCGAAAGCTCCGGACGCACTGGACGAAAATCTTTCCACAAAAGAAATCACAAGCCTGACATCTCTTGCAGGCGTCGGCGTTGCGTTCAAGGTTTCGCAGGCGCTTCTGGCGCATTATGAAAAGTCCGAATTTGTGATGGAAATCTTGCCTTACGCTGCCGTAGGAACGGTTGCAGATATTGTTCCGCTCGTCGGCGAGAACCGCCATATTGTGCTTAAAGGTCTCGATTTAATCGCGCAGGGGCGGCATTACGGGATTAAGCGGCTTTTGGAAAGCGCAGGTTACAGCCCTTCAAACGGCGTCACCTCAGAGCAAATCGCATTCGGCGTCGCACCGAGAATTAACGCATCCGGGCGGCTCGATACCGTTGAAAACGCTCTGAAAGTAATGCTTTCCGACAATCCGCAGGAAATTGAGATGGCTGTGATTTCTCTGAACGAATTTAACAAAATCCGCCAAAATCTCTGTCAGGAAACATTTTTGCAGGCTGATGAGATGATTAAGCGCGAGGGAAACCGCAATCCGGCAATTGTTCTTTTCAATCCTGAATGGAAAGTCGGCATTATCGGGATTGTTGCCTCAAAACTTGTTGAAAAGTATTACAAACCAACATTTTTGATGACTTATTACGAGCCTGAAAAACAAATCCGCTGTTCTGCCCGAAGCATTGAAGGCGTTCACCTTTTTGACGCTATAAATTCCATCGGCGACCTGCTTGACGGTTTCGGCGGACACGCAATGGCGGCAGGGCTGTCGTTTACGCCTGACAAAACTCCGTTTAAACAGGTGAAAGAAAACTTAAATCGTGTAATCAAAGAAATGACAGCCGGAAAAGACATAAAGCCGTTTATCAACATTGATTTGGAAGTGACGCCGAATGATGTAACAGTGGATTTGGTTGAACAGATTTCACGGCTTGAACCCTTTGGTGCGTCAAATCCAAGTCCGGTTTTTGTACTCAGAAACCTAAAACTCAAACAAAAACGGCTTATGGGCGATAATAAAGACCATTTAAGGCTTACGGTGAACGCAGGAACGACCGAATTCAATATAATCCGCTGGGGCGAGGGAGATATATCGCTTGTGAACGGCGACACGCTTGATGCGGCGTTTCACCCGCAGATTAACGAATATCAGGGAAATATTTCGGTGCAATTGATTGCCGACGATATTCATTCGCCTTACCTGAAAGAGGAGGAAAGTGAAGCAGAGCAGGCAAAATTTAAAATTTATGACCATCGTAAAAAAACTGATATTTTGCCGCAGGTGAACGATTACGTGAAAAATTCCAAACAAAACATTCTTGTTTTTGCTGAAAGCAAGGCAATCCGCGACAAATTGAAGCCTTATGAAGCCTTGAGCAGACGCTGTGCAGCACGGAACAATCTTAAAACCTGCGATGCTGTGATGTTTTTCGATTATCCTGCCGACCGCGAAACTTTCGACAGAATTTTAGAGGAAACTTCGCCGAAATGCCTGCATTTGATGAATTATGAAATCAGATATTTTGACGATGCGGAATTTATGAAAACTTTTGCGGGAATGTTGAAATTTGCCGCGAACAACAACGGCGGCAGTGTTGAACTTCTTCGCTGTGCAAGCCATCTGGGCAAATCAATCAAACTTATTGAATTAATGTTTGAACTTTTTGAAGAAGCCGGTTTCATCAAAATTCTTGAGCGCGGCGCGGAAGAATACAAAATTGAATTTCTCGGAATTTCGGATTTGGAAAAAATTCTTCACAGTTCAAAGTTTGCGCTTATTCTTGATATGGCAGAGGAATGCGAACATTTCCAAAAATCTTTGCTGGAAGACGATATTGCTGAACTTGATTTAGTATAGCCTGACCGATTTAACCGCGTAAAGGATGTAAAATCTTCGACTTAAAGAAAAAATCACTTTGTAGATAAAATTTTACAAAGGAGATTATCATGCCCGAATTTGCAACACCATATAGCGTTAAAAAGAGCGACCGAAAGCTTACAAACGAAGAATTAATCCGCGCAATCAGATTTTCGATTGCCGGCGAATATGAAGCAATTCAACTTTATGAAGAAATTGCCGAAACAATTGACAATGAAGAATCTAAAAGACTTTTAAACGAAATCGCGGGCGACGAACGCGTTCACGCGGGAAATCTGCTTTATCTTTTAAACCTTATTTCACCAGAAGATGCAAGAGGGCACAAAGAAGGCGTTGAAGAAGCAGAAAAAGTTATTAAAGGCGGAAAAGAGTAAACAAAAAGCGGGCAAAACCCGCTTTTTATACTAAATTTTCAAGAACTTCATCAACATGCCCTTTAACTTTAACTTTGCGCCACTCTTTTTTGATTTCGCCATTTTCATCAAGTATGAAAGTCGAACGGATAATGCCGAAATATTTTCTGCCGTACATGGATTTTTCACCCCATGCGCCGAAAGCCTCCGAAAGCTTATGTTCCGGGTCGCTGAGAAGCATGAAATTTAAACTGTGGTTTTCTTTGAATTTCAAGTGGCTTTTAATACTGTCAGGACTTACACCGATAACAACGGCTTTTGATGTCAGGCGGTTAAAGTTGTCGCGAAAATCACACGCCTCCTGCGTACAGCCAGACGTGTTATCCTTAGGATAAAAATACAAAACAACCTTTTGACCTTTGAAATCCGACAGTGAAAATTCTTTTTCCTGACCGTTTTCGTCTATTGCGCTCAATTTTATGTTTAAAAAGTCCATTATTTCTCTCCTTTTCTTCTGTTAAAACGCATTCCTTCAATTATTCCCGTATGCAAAAACGCCAGCGCGCCCGCAATATATCCGAGATATTTATGTGATTTAAGTTTTTTGTTTGTGGCGGCAATCACACTTGCCATTCCAAAACCAAGCGCCGAGTAACCTGTTATTGAAACTGAATTGAATTTTGGTTTTTTGGTTTGTGAATTTGCTAAAACTGTGCTGATTAATGGTTGAATTGGCATAAAAACCTCTTTTGCTTAAATAATCTTGTAAATTAAATAGTAAATTATTGATGAAAGTATCATGCAGGCAGGAATTGTTACAATCCAAGCGGTCACAATATTCCCGACGATTTTCCATTTGACGGCGTGCGCATGAAGGGTTGAGCCGACACCCATAATTGCGGTTGAAATTACGTGCGTTGTGCTTAGCGGAATTCCAAAGTGTGATGCTGTCAAAATCAAGCCCGCTGCAGAAGTTTCAGCGGCAAATCCATGTATCGGCTTTAAACGGATTATTTTATGTCCCATTGTTTTTATGATTTTCCAGCCGCCATTCATTGTTCCAGCTGCCATTGTAATTGCGCAGGCAAGAATTACGTAAATTGGAATTTCAAATTCCCCTGAAGGCCCTTTATGCAAAACCCCGCCTGCCATTAATGCAAGCGTAATAATCCCCATTGTTTTCTGAGCATCGTTTGAACCGTGGCTTAATGCCATCAAGCCTGATGAGAGAAGCTGAAGTTTTCTGAATTTTTTATTAACTTTATCCGGATGAGCCTTTGAAATTACGATAATCCACGCAAGAAGAAGCATAAGCATAAATCCTGCACAAAATCCCAAAACCGGCGAAGTGAACATCGGGATTATAACTTTGTCCATCAGAGTGTTAAAATGAACGGCACTAAAGCCGGCTTTTACGATTGTCGCGCCCAAAAGTCCGCCGATAAGTGCGTGAGACGAACTTGAGGGAAGTCCGAGCCACCATGTAAACAAATTCCACAAAACCGCCGCGAGCAAAGCGCAAAAAATTACGGTTAAAGTAATCATTTCGCCGTTCACAATACCGGAACCGATTGTTTTAGCAACATGCGTTCCTGTCAAAGCTCCGATAAATTCCAGCGACGCGCCAAACAGTACGGCCTGCTTTGGCGACAAAACTTTTGTTGAAACAACAGTTGCAATTGCATTTGCACAATCATGAAACCCGTTTATAAATTCAAATGCAAGCGCAACCGCAATTACAGCTATTAAAAGTAAAATTGTTATTGACATAATTTTCCTATGATTGTTTTAATACTACATTCAAAATCGTATCTGTTACATAGAAGCATGCATCGAAAGCATTTTCGATTTCTTTATAAATATCTCTCAATTTAATAACTTCAAGAGCTTCATATTCACCTGAAAAAAGGTGGCGCATTGCACGGCGGTGAATTTCGTCGCCATGAGATTCGATTTCTTTCATTTCGATGTTTAATTTTGTTATTTCTTCGGCGTCTGAAACTTTTTTGAATTTCTTAATTATTTCGCCGAGTTTTTCTGTTGCCTGAACCAAAGTTAAAGCCTGTTCTTTCATTTCTTCAGTGTAAGTTTCCATTCTGTACACTTCCAAATTTAAACAGGCTTTTGCAATTTTTTTATTTATTTTATTAAGCTGAACGGCAATGGTTTGAATATCTTCTCTTTCAATCGGCGTTATAAAGCTTTTGTTTAGTTGTTTCAAAATAGCTTTATACGAAAGTTTGCCTTTCTTCTTGTATTTAAGAGCTTTTTCCTTGTATTCATCAGTCAGCCGGTTGTGCATTATTTCATCATAAAGTTTTGCTGTTTTCTGACAGATTTCCGCGCTGTCCTGAAAATATGTGAAAAACATCTTGTCTTCCGGCGGCAGAATGTAAGACATTAAATTAAATTTTGGCATGGCTATTCTCCTTTTTTCCATTCAAACACAGCATACTTTAAGAAAAGTTTTTTAAAAAGGTTTTCTTAACAAATTTTAAAAAACAAAAACTAATCTTAATTAATTTAAAAATATTAAGAAATATAAACAAAATATCAATTAAAATTTGAATTTTAAAGAATAAAAAGGGGCTGAATAGCAAGCAATAACTGACTGTATATCTAAACTAGGCATATGCCTAGTATTAAAAATATCACAGGTTTATATGATAATCGTATGCAAGAGGAACAAATCTTAACCTTAGATTTACCAACCGATACAAATGAAAACATTCTCACGCCGCGGGAAATTGAATATTTGGCGCTTGCAGCACTTGGCTTCAAAAATTTACAGATCGCAGAGATTTTGGTTGTTACTCAAAGTACGGTAAAGAAAATGTTAGAGTCGATTTTTTCCAAATTGAATGCAAAAGATAGAACACATGCTGTAACAATATGCTTTTTGCACGAGCTTCTCTCAGGTTCTTATTTAAATGAAATAATCAGCAAATATAACCTGCAAGATCTCATCTCGGCCAACAATACACGTAAAAAATCAGGTAGATAAATTTTATAAAAAAGAGGATTAAGAATATATTCCATCCTCTTTTTATTAGCAAGGGAGAGATTCGAACTCTCGACCTCACGGGTATGAGCCGTGCGCTCTCACCAACTGAGCTACCTTGCCATATTTTTAACATGCTTTCTGACGTGTTTTTCCGTCAATTTTTATCCTCGCACAAAAAAAATTAAATTTCAAGTTTTATTTTTTATAGAGAATTAATTTAGTTTTGTATATAATATAGAATAGAGAGAAGCTTTTTTATAAAGGTATGTGTTTATGATTACTGATATGACAACAGGAAACCCCTTAAAACATATTTTGTTATTTTCAATACCGCTTTTAATCGGAAACATTTTCCAGCAGCTTTATAATATTGCAGACCTTGTTATTGTTGGAAGAACTCTTGGGGTTGAACCTTTTGCAGCAGTCGGTGCTGTTGCACCTGTGTTTTTTCTTATTATGTTCGTAATAGTAGGTCTTACAAACGGGTTTGCGGTCATAACGGGTCAAAAATACGGGGCTAAAGATATTTCGGGAGTTCGGCGCTCAGTAGTCATCTCAATAATTTTAAGCATACTTGTAACGTTTTTATTCTCAATTTTGTGCACAATTTTCATGAATTCTATTTTGCACTGGATGAATGTACCTGAAAACATTTACCACAACGCATACTGGTATGTAGAAATCATTGTTATCGGATTAATTTCCACAACAATGTATAACATGCTCGCAAGTATCATCAGAGCGCTCGGCGATAGCAAAACTCCTTTATATTTTCTTATAATAGCTTCGATTGCAAATATTTTTCTGGCGCTTTTATTTATAAAAGTATTCAACTGGGGTGTTCCCGGCTCTGCCGTTGCAGTAATTCTTTCACAAGGAATTTCTGTTATTTTGTGTTTGTTTTTTATCAAATATAAATTCCCGATTTTACATATCACTAAAAACGACTGGAATTTTGACAACAAATACGATTTTTGGAACTCTGCATATGAACATTTACGAGTAGGTGTTCCAATGGCAATTCAATTCTCAATTATTGGTATTGGAATAATTATAATCCAAAGTGTCTGCAATACTTTTGGCTCAAACGTTATAGCAGCACTCACTGCTGCTTTAAGAATTGAACAAATTGCAACTTTGCCTATGATGTCGTTCGGTGTTGCATTGGCCGCTTATGTAGCACAGAATTTCGGAGCTAAAAAATTCAAAAGAATTCGTCTAGGTGTTATCAAAACTTCAACAATAAACATTATTTTAAGCATTTTAATGGCATTTGTTATGAGAATTTGGGGAACTGATATTATTGCAGCTTTCATTGGAACCGCAACGAAAGAAATAATTGACATCGCACATAATTACCTTTTAATAAGCACTATTTTTTACTTTTTCCTTGGTCAAATCTTTATTTACAGAAACGCGCTTCAGGGAATGGGAGAAACCCTTTTCCCGCTTTTGGCCTGCATTGCAGAACTCGTTATGAGAGCTTTTGCAGCAGTTTATCTTGCGATTAAATTCGGATATATCGGAATGTTTTATTCAGGTCCGATTGCGTGGATAAGCGCATCTTCAATAATGTTTTTCGGCTATTTGTGGAGCATAAAACATATAGTTTTCAAATTTAGAAAACAGGCAATAGTATAAATACTAACAGGTAATATCTTTTACAATACGGTAAATTGTTTTTAACTCTTTGTCAGAGGAATTTGCAATTAAATCCTCAATTTCTTTAATAATTTCTACACGCGGTTTTTGGTGATTAAATTCAAATAAATCCTTTATATCAACATCAAAGACCTGTGCAAGCTTAGAAAGAACCGCTGAAAAAGAGAAATGTCTTCTGACGATAATCGTCGCACGCCCTCGCCTGATACAGGCAAGGGCGAAATTTCTTAGTTCGCTCTAGCTCACTAAGAAATTCGGGTGGACGAAGTCCACTCTTAAACATTGGAACTGGATTAGGTGGGAAGCGCTTTTGAACAGATTAGGGCGGCGCAGATTCGGGATTAGGTTCAAGCTGCTATGTTTCCCGAACGCAATAAAGTGGTGCCGGGAAACATAGTCACAAGACTCGTATCTTATCTGTTCCCTTTGTTCTGCAAAGGCGGGGGGGGGGATAACAACGTAACGAACTTTTCACTAATTAAACTTTTCACCCAAACCGTAATGAACTTCTCACAGTTCACCGTCACTCTTCACTAAACAAACCTTTCACTTCATCCCCCATACCACTTGAAAACTTAAAAATTTCATGACAAAATTGCACTGAAAGTGTACTAATGGTAAAAGAGAGGTTTATTATGTCAACATTTATTGAAGATATTGTAGCCCGCCAAATTCTTGATTCACGCGGCAATCCAACTGTTGAAGTCGATGTGAAACTTTCAGGCGGCATAATCGGACGTGCAGCAGTTCCATCAGGTGCATCGACCGGAATTTTTGAAGCGCTTGAACTTCGCGACGGCGACAAACATATTTACGGCGGCAAAAGCGTTATGAAAGCCGTAAATAACATCAATAACATAATCGCGCCCGAACTTATCGGTGAAAAAGCCACTCATCAAAAGGAAATCGACACCTTTATGATTGACATGGACGGCACAGAAAATAAATCAAAACTCGGCGCAAATGCAATTCTCGGGGTTTCGCTTGCATGTGCAAAAGCGGCTTCAATGGCTTATGAAATGTCGCTTTACAGATATTTGGGCGGCATAAACGCACTCACGCTGCCTGTTCCGATGATGAACATAATTAACGGCGGCGCGCATGCTGACAATAACATTGATTTTCAGGAATTCATGATTGCGCCGGTCGGGGCTGAAAACTTCCATCACGCAATCCAGATGGGCGCTGAAGTTTTCCACACTTTGAAATCAATTTTGAAATCAAAAGGGCTTGCAACCTCAGTCGGCGATGAAGGCGGATTTGCGCCGAACCTGAATTCAAATTCAGAAGGCGTTGAAGTTATTATCGAAGCAATTCAAAAAGCAGGCTATTCAACAGAGCAGGTAAAAATATGTTTGGATGTAGCGTCAAGCGAATTTTACGAAAACGGCATTTACAAACTTGCAGGCGAAGGCAAAGAACTCAACAGTTCTGAAATGGCAGGATTTTTGAAAGAATGGGTTGCAAAATATCCGATAATTTCGATTGAAGACGGCATGGCTGAACAGGATTGGGACGGCTGGGAGCTTTTAACCCGCGAAATCGGCTCACGCTGCCAGCTTGTGGGCGACGATTTGTTTGTTACAAACACGCGCCGGCTTGCAGAAGGCATCAGACGCCATGTTGCAAACTCAATTCTCATCAAAGTTAACCAGATTGGAACGTTATCCGAAACTTTGGACGCAATTTCAATGGCGCACGCGGCAGGTTACACGTCAATAATTTCGCACCGTTCAGGTGAAACAGAAGATTCCTTCATTGCGGATTTGGCGGTTGCCGTAAACAGCGGACAGATTAAGACAGGTTCAATGTCTCGCTCTGACAGAATTGCAAAGTACAATCAGCTTTTGAGAATTGAAGAAAAACTCGGTTCAGCCGCGAAATACCTTGGTTTAAAAGCCTTCAACGGTCAAAAAAGATAGAATTTAAAAGCGGGAAATTTAATTCCCGCTTTTTATTTTTTTGAAAAACGATATATAATGCGGGATGAAATTTCTACTAACTCCTTTAATCGGCTTTGTATCAGAAGTTTTAGTTTCACTTGTTTGCTTGTACAAATTCAGAAATACAATTTCAGGCGGGTTACAAAATCTTAAACGGCTTGTGGAAGCAACACCTCCGGTTACATAAAGGTGTTTATTTTTTTCCACAATGTAACCTTTTCTAAATCTTTGCCCGTATTTTGACGGAATTGTAAAAGAACCGGCAAATGGCAAAATAATTTCACCACCATGAGTATGACCGCTTAAAGTCAGGCTGACGCGTTCCGGAATTTCAACAAACGAATCCGGATTATGCGACATAACTATAATTGGAACATTTGAAGGTGTTGTTCCGATTATCTTTTGCGGATTTAATTTATAATGCCAGATGTCTTTAAAGCCGGTAATCTTCAGCCGCCTGCCGCTGAGGTTTAAATAAAGGCTCTGGTTTTCAAGCAGAGGAATTTCGGATTTTTTTAAGAGCTTTCTGACAACTCCCTGCGGTTCATAATCGTGATTGCCCATTATTGCATAAACACCGTATTCAGCCTTGAAATCTTTCAAAATTGACGCCAATTCCTCAATTGATATACCGGAGTTTGCTATTGAAAGCGCATCAAAGTCACCTAAGAGCAAAATTAAATCAGGTTTTTCCGCATTAGCTTTCTTAACAATTTCTTTTACCTTTTGAATTCCGACAAATTTATTTCCGATATGCATGTCCGAAACTATACATATTTTGAGCCCGTTCAATTCTTCATTCCAGTGCGGCAGATAAAGTTTTTGCGTACGGCTGATTAAAAGATTGGGTTCAATCAGCGCAGCGTCCGCAATTAAAATTAATATTGCCAAAAACATCACGGCAAACACAAAAAATAATTTTTTCATAATAATAATTTAACATAAAAGAAACACCGCAAGAAGTACACTAATTGCGGCGAATTCCTTTCCAAATTAAGAATATGTTACTAACTGTCTGATTTTTTATACCTGTAACTTAGCATGCTATATGAAGAAGGCTCTGAGGAGCTTTCATCGCCGTAAAATGTTGACATATTTGTCGCTGCTTTGTATGCAAATTCATCAACTTTTTCCTGACGCGCGCTGTCAACGTCATATGCCGCAATTTCGCCACTTGTAATTCTTCCATCGCCATTTGTGTCCATATCTTCAAAATGTTCAAGAATGTTGTTTATCGTTGCTGTTGAAAGCCCGCTGTTTCCGGATAGTGCAAGCTGGGTAAATTGTTCTTTTGTCAAGCCTTGCGCCGACATTGTGCTTGTTAATTTTGACATTTCTTCAGAAGAAATTTTACCATCATTGTTTTTGTCTATTGATGCAAAATTGTTTTGCAAGTATGAAGCGAACGACGAGTTTAAAATATTAACATTGTCTGTTTTCCCCTGTGCATCAAGGAGATTTTCCAAAGTAACTCCGTCCTTATCTTTATATTGAGATGCCAGAACAGAATATGTATTAGTTAAACCGGAAAAAATTCCAGATAATGCTCCATAATTTGACATAATTAAGCCCTCTAAATTACTACCTGCATGCCTATTGTAATGATTTTTCCAAAATAATCAACCATCAAACATATGATTGTTAAATTATGTTACAAACATGCCGGAAGTTCTAAAGATTTCCCCTGTAATCTCCGATTAAGAATTTGTTATCAGGACACAATAAGGAGTGTGTAAAATGGATGAAAAAAAAGTTCTTGACATGGAAGATTTGATGATTGATTACGGTGAAATGACAAGTTTTGACTTTAATTCTTTAAGCTTTAAAGAAATGCAGGATTTGCAGAATATTACAGGAACCGACTATGCACAGCAGGCTGTTCCGTTTAAATACGGCAAATTCGATTTGGTCGATTTGTTCCAATCCTTTATTACGCAGAAGGATTAATTATTATTAGTGAAAAGTGAAACGTGAAAAGTCCGTTTCATTAATGCTGGTGTTGTGGAATTTCCATTGATACCAATAATTACACAATAAGTAACAAAAATCCACTCCCTTAACATGAAAGGACACGATTATGGATATGAAAGAAATTTTTGAAAGCGGCTGTTTTTCGCCGGGCTGGAATGAAGTTCCCGAAAAAGAAGTTTATGTTCCGCAAAGAAAAGATTTGACAGTTCTTTTGGCAGAGCTTGAAGATATCAAAAATACAATTGATGATATTAAAGCAAGGCAGTGGCATCTTGCAAAATTGATGAAATTCCATAAAGAAGGACTTGCGCCGGAATAAAGATAAAGCCGATTAACAATAAATAAAAATAGACAATCTTAAACGCCTTTAAATTGATTAAAGGCGTTTTGGCAATTTTTACGGACAAAATGTTTTATTAAATATAAATATCAAGGGAAAATATGGGAATCTTAAATCTGACAAGAAAAATTCTTCCAACTGTTTCAAAACTCAGCAGACAAAACAGGCAAAATGTCATGGAAATGCCTGAAATGGTTCTGAGTTCCATGATTAGAAACGGAGATAAGAAAATCATTCAAGTCGGCATGAACGAGTGTAAAGCAGCACGAATTCTTCCTGAAAGAATTCACACAATCTACACGGACGGACTTGCCGGCTGCAACTCTATAGGGATAATTTCGAAAGGCAAAGACGGCAACCCGATTGCAATACTTTCACATTACACACCGCTGCCTGTTTCACAAACCGCACAGGCAAACGCTATTGAAAAACAACTTGAAACTTACGGCGCATTTTTTGACAAGAAAACTACGCCAAAAGTTTTTTATAATGTTCCCGGCTATCTGGATGAAGGACAGCTTAAGCCTTGCGTTAATAATGTCTTTGAAAAGATACGCGCAGTTTTGGAGAAATTTTTCAACAATAATTATGAAGAGCAGATAATTTTGTATCAAAACAGAAATCGTCCCGCATATTTTTCGAGCGCAAACATATTTCAGTTTGACCCGAAAGATTTAAGCAAATGCAAGATGACAACCGTTGGAGAAAAAGAATTTTTCTTTAATATGTAGCTTGAGTCTGGTTAATCTTCGTCGAAAATCTCTTCTTCCAAAAGCACATCATGCCCCATGTTGTGCATCATATCAAGATAAACACCATAATAAATATCCATTGCGGTTAGGTACTCATTCAAAATATCTTGATGCCCGTTTTCAACCATTAAAAGGTTAATCAAGTTGTTTTCACCTTTTCGATATCTTTCAGTGGACATTTTAAGTATCTTATCCGACTCTTCAAGAATTTCTTTGTAATAATTCATGTTTTGTTGTGAATATTTAAAGTTGTTATAGTTTTGTTTTAAAGTAAGCTTAAGCTTATTTTCATATGAAGCTTTATCCATCTTGGTTTTTTCAAGGATAACTTTTGCCTTGTCAATTTCAGGACGAAATGTATACAAAACAGGCAAATCAAAACCGCCGCCAACAAAAGCGCCAGGCCACCAGTTTCCTTCCCCTTCGTATTTAGCCTGCCAGGCAAAGCCGCCGCCAACCATAATATTTGGAATTCTTTGACGTTTTGATAAAATATATTCCTGATTGTATTTTTCTATGTTGCTGTCAGCAATTCTAATTGAATGACTGTATTTTAAGGCAACAGCCTCAATTATATCGTAAGTTGGAAGTTTAATATCTAAAATTGTTAAATCATCACTGAATAAAGATGGTTCTTTAGTATCATACATATCTTCAGTAAGAGATTCGTTTATAACTTTTGTCAAATTAAATTGTGCATTAATTAAATCTGCTTTTGCTCGATTAAGTTCAATTAGCTGTTTCTTGTATCGAATATCTGCCTGCAAAAGTTCTATATTGTAACCGGATTGAGCTTTTGAACGATTTTTAGACAGTTCAACCATATTTTCAAAAAGAGACTTACGCTCATTCATAATTATTTGAACTGATTTGTAATAAAGCACATCAAAATATGCTTTCATAACTTTAATTTTCATTTCATGTTCATATTGCCTGATTTGATTTTCGATAACCCTTTTTTGCGCAATTGCGGCTTTTTTTCTAACCCCGCGCTTGAAAGTTTCAACAGGAAGCATTGCCCCAACCTGACTTGAGTTACCTGTTCGCACCTGACCAATCAAAATATTTGACTGAATTTGCGGATTTTGAAGTCTGTTTGCAATTTTAATTTCTGCATTCGCAATATTTAACTCTTTGCGCTTTGCCTGTAAATCTAGGTTGTTACGCAATGTAAGCTGGACAGCCTCATCAAGAGAAACTCTCACAACTTCAGCTTTTACAGGCAAGCAAAAGAATATTAAACATATAACTGTTAAAATCAATTTCATATATAACTATTCCGAAATTTATTTTACCGTAAACAAAAATTTTTGGAATAGTTTTTTTAAAAATTCTTAAAACCTGCCAAACCAGGCATAAGATTTTAAGAAACATTTACAGCAGGCTTGCCTGAAAATTTAATCAAAATATCAATTACTTTAGGCATCTGGCATACGAAAGAGTAATTTCCGTTTGCAAGCGAACATTTTTTGCAGTCACAACCGATTGAATAGCACTCCAACGCTTGTTCTGTCCATGTTTTTGTAATAGAATTTGAAATCTCCCCGTTTGTTTGGGGCAAAAATAAAGAGTTATCAGATAAATCAATCTTTCCCATTTTGTACCCCCAAAAATTTGTTAATAAACCCTCTGATTTAATTTTAATCCGTCAAGCAAAAATTTTAATCCTTTAAACAGAGGATTATTTTGCGCCTGATTCCTCTTGATGAAAAAATTTTTTCAGGCAATAATTGAAGCATGGCAGCAAATTTTGACTTTCTGAAAAGCACAGACAAAAATCTTTTTGATATTATAACGGAAGCTGAAAAACTATACCGTGACGAATATTTTGAACAATGCATGGGTCAGACCCGCCGTTTTGGTGAAAATATCTGCAAAAATGTTCTCGGAGACCGCCGCACAACAGAAGAAACCTTCGACGATATGCTCGCAACCCTCAAAGATAAATCCAAAGGAAATCCGCAGGAGAAAGAATTTCTTGACGATTTATATTTTCTCAAAAGAAACGGCAACAAATCCGTACACGGCTCATCTGTGAAAAAAGACGGAATTACGGCTCTGGAATGTCTACAACGAGCCTTCGAAGTTGCAATAAGTTATTCTGTATATAAAAACGGCCCGTCGGAAAAACTTTTGCGCCGGCAATACGATACAGAACTTTTAATCACCGGAAAAAAGAACAAATCTTTAAGCGAACGCTACAGCCAGGCAAAACAACGTTCTCAAAAACAAATGCCAAAGAACGAAATTTCTGTTAAAAAAACAGCCGCCAAAAAAGAAAAACTTTCATCAAACAAGACAAAAAACAAAAATCAAAAACCAAAAAATTACCAAAACAAATCAGGCCGGATTTCAATATTCTGGTTAATTATGATTATTGCTTTCACTATTTCTTTGACAACAATCGGATTTCTGCTTTTAACAACAATCAAACCTTAATTGTCAGATTTTTGAAAAAATTCGTTAATCTTTCTCTGAATTTCAGCCATGGTTTTGTTGAAGTTTTCAAGATTATCTTCAGCATTCAGCATTGCCTCGCCGAATTTTGTTTTGCATTCTTTCATCAAATCTTTGTAATCTTTTGTTTTGGATAATTTTGTTGTTTTCGGTGCGCTTGTTTTTGGTGCGGCATCAGGTTTTTTAACCGGTTTAGACGCAGGCTGAGCCACCGGTTTTGGTGTTTCTACGTAGGTTTTAAAATCTTCTATCGCGCTCAAAGCCTTTTTTAAAACCGCATAAACACCTGAATTGGAGATTTCTTCTTCGCTGCTATATTTGAAAACCTCCGGAAGCAAAGACGGATATTTCTGATTAAAATTCTGGACAAGCTTTCCGTTGTTTATCAGAAAATATTTATTTTCACCGTTTTGAAAAGAACAAATTCTCAAAATATTATCGGACTCGCCGCCCTTCATTTTCAAAATTGAAACAGATTCATTGCAACCGGTTTTAAATCCAAAACCTCTTTGGAAATTGTCTTTATTCCAATTTTGATAAGAATTTTTAAGTTTTGAAACTTTTGCAGGGTTATATGATATAAATTTTTCTGTCAAATCAGAGTAAATTTTGCAAATTTTATCGAAATTTTTTAGAAGTTTCTCGTCCGGCAAAATTTCATTGGGCATATTTTTTTGTACAATTTTATTTGATAAAAATTCGTTAAAATCACCGAGTTTTTGTTTGTATAATTCCAGGTATCTGCAAAATCCCGGCACAACTTCTCGCACAGAATTTTCATCATAAAAAGTCAGCTTTGGCGGAATAATAGAAAAATTATTTTTGTTGAAATTCGACACAAGATATTTCCCATCCTTAATCAAAAAACCGTCAGCAATTTCGCCGTTTTTATCGTAAATTACCAGCCGGGTAAGACTGCCTTCATCTGTATTTTGAAGAGTTTTGTAATAGATCTGGCATTTTTCATCTCCGATATTTTGCAGTATATAATCCGCCTGCCTCGGCTGTATTTTATAATCGCCATATTCATACTTCAATTTCAATGCTTGTTTATGCGGAAGCTCTCTTAATAAGCTGTCTGCTTTTGAATAAAATTCGCTAATCTCTGAAAGATTTTTTATATCAGAAGTTTTTAATTCAAAGATTTTGGCGCGCAAATCTTTGTCTTTAACTTTTTCAAGATATTTTCTGAATTTAAGCATTGAAAAATCCAAATCTTCTAAAACTTTTTGGAAAACAGTTTCACGCTGCGCATCATGGGCTGCCTGCACAATTTCTTTCGGAAAAACAAAAACACTGTTCGGATTATCGTCTTTTAAAAGTTTGTTGTAGCCGTTAAGCGTGAAACTTTCCAAAACATTTCTTTCTTTGAAAAAAGAACGTCCCTGTTTGACAACTATTTTCAAAAAATCTCTTCCGGTTTTACCATCAGGAACTCTTATGGCAATCGAAGCCTGTTTATCGCCGCAGTTGTGAAAAGTTAAACCTCTGCCAAAACTAAAATCCGAAAACTCTTTTTCAATATTTTCAATGCCCTTTTCGGTTTTACGCGAAAGTATCTCCATTATGCTTTTATAAGCCTCTGCCACAGATTCAGCAGACAAAACCGTTTCACGTTTCAAAACAGGCGCAATACCTTTGAAACTAACACTGTCAAAACCTGTTTCACGAAACCTCATTGCAGGTCTGAAAACTTGATTATTATAAGATTTTGGGGCTTGATAAGAGGGATTGATAATCATAATTATCTTTTTAAAAATCCCTGAAAAAAATTTTTTGCTAAACCTCGTGCATAAATATTAATTATGAAAATTCTTAAGTGCATAATCAATACATTGAATTATAAACTCATTACGGCTAATATCGGTTTCAAGCGATAATTCATCAATCTTTTTCAGCATGCCGACATCCAATCTTATGCTGATAACTGTTTTTTCTGGTTTTATTGGCTTGAAATCCTTCATAAAAATACCTTAAATTATTATATTTGATATAAAATATTTAAT